>Ga0208204_100230_pt1 | contig 19054 bp, 15 predicted proteins | sample DeeseametaMP2252_FD_184173 | JGI IMG/M metagenome (GOLD analysis project Ga0208204, IMG submission 184173) | Marine microbial communities from the Deep Pacific Ocean - MP2252 (SPAdes) | ecosystem: Environmental > Aquatic > Marine > Oceanic | place: West of El Salvador, Pacific Ocean | collected...
ACCCAGTCATTCGACTGGATCTGCCCCGCCATTTGCTGCCAAAGCACGCCATCTGGAACAGAAAACGCCTCGGTACCTTCGCCGCTGTCGGCGTAGTTCACTACGGTTATGGTAGGGCCAAACCAGGCTGGTAGCATTTGTCCCCAGCCACTGTAGCGTTGTTCTGCAGGCTTCTGCCATTGGCGCGTCTGGTCGGCAACTGTGGAGTCGCCAATAATGAACAATGAACGGGTATGTGCTTTCTTCGTTACATCAATGCCGGTGATTTCGCTGAGAGATTGGGTCAGAATAACATTAAGACCATCCACATTGGGTTCGTCGATGTCCTGTATCGGTTGGCCCTCTGCATCACGCACGTTCACTGCAAGATGAAGCACTGGCGCACTCTGCTCTGTAACTTCCGGCGCATACATCAGTCGACGGCTCTCGGCGTAAACCGATGAGAATTTATTGCTGGTGGTAATTGCAACACCATAGTTGCCGGAACTCGTTGATAGCTGGCAGGAGAGAGGCTCACCGGTACAAACTTCCTGAAGTTGCGCCGGGGTGAAGTGGGTGGTGTTGTCGCCGTATGCGTCAATCAATTGCTGAAGCTCTGCCTCGGTCACTCCAAGCACACTACCATGGCGGGTGCCTGCGGGTAGATTCAGGCTGGACGTCTTATCTTCCCAGGTTTTGAAATCCTTGGTGAACATGGCACCAAATTGATGATTCATGTAGGCATCGAAGTACACCATGTAGCCTTGTTCACCGTTAAGTGTGAGCGGCAAGATGGTGGGGCCTTCCACCCATAATCCATCAGGCGAGAACGCTTCTGAATCCAGACTCCAGGGGCCGGAGATTGAATCGCTGAACGCGGCATGCAGTCGCTTCGCTGCTGGATATCGCGTTTCGTCTTTAACCAGCATGACATAGCCGTTATCTACCGGTGTGATTGTCGCATCAATGACGTTGAAGTCGGGTTGGTAGTACAGTTCAGTGTCTGAGTATGCTTTGAAATCAGCGGTGCGGGTGGCGTAAATGCGGTGATCCCAGCCTTGATCCGCTTTCGCTTCGGTGTCTGGATAAGTGCCAGGAAGGGTAGTTGCCCAGAAAATCAGGTAATTTTGCGCATCGTTGTCCCAGGTGATTTCTGGCGCCCAGGCATTTCTAGCAGAAGGGTAACCCTGCATTACAGGTACAAACTGCTGGTCACTCCAATTTATTAAGCCCTGTGAGTGGGCTACACCAATGCCGTTATCCTGCCAACCTGATGTCCACACCATGTGAAATCCGTCCACGCCGCGAATAAGCGTGGGATCGCGCATAAGCTTTGTGCCTACGGTGGGGGGCAGCACCGATTCATCGTTATTCAGCGCAGTCCAGTTAAGGCCGTCTCGGCTGTAAGCCAGATGTAAGCCGTCTTCTCCGTTGCCGCGAAAAGAGGCAAACAGATAAGCGGGATAATCTACCTGTGCTTTAACGTCATGGTTTTCTTGCGTTTGCGAGCAACCAATAACAGTGGTGAGTACACTGAAAGCGGTCAGGGTCTTGAACACCTTGATTAAAGAAAAGTCAGAACGCATAGATTTCACATCATGATTAATAATAAGTCGGTCAAATTCAATCACGGCTGTTCACATGTCGTAAACAACTATGAGAGATTAATTTCACATATGAACCGAGGGTTTTATTTTTCAGGTAGCGTAATGAAAGTGTGCGCATTTCTGTCGGTGGAAATTTTGCCGTCATTCATGATTAACTCCGTCACCTGAATACTGCTACGACGTGACGCAACGTTATCTTTGTTGGCGTTGTCACCAATGCGGCCACCGTGGGTGAAATAGAACAGGTAGGCGCGACCATTTTCCACAATAACGTCGGGATGGCCGCCATTGATGCCGTCATCCTTGCCAGTACCCGGTTCGCCTAGCAGATATCCGGGTTGTTGTTGCCACTGCATAAGATCATCAGAACGGTAAACGGCTAATCCCCGCCATGCGTCGACAATCAGCCACCAGTAACCCTGCCAGCGAAAGGCTACCGGGCCTTCGCCACGGCTGGCCAGCGCCGCTTTGCCTTTGTCTTGCCAATGAAACAAATCGTCACTATCAGCAAAATACACCGATTTACCGTCAGGTTCGTTGTTGTAGAACATGCGATAGCCGCCTTGTGGCAGAGCAATCACATCGGCATCAATCACTTTCTCATTCGCCAGTGATAACGTGGACTGATAGTGCCATTCGAGCATATCTGAACTGGTCAGGTGGGCGATGGTGCGGGGATGTTTCCAGTCGCTAAATATGCCGGGCACAATGGTGAGGTACATGTGCCATTGCGTACCATCGAAAAATACATCCGGTGCCCAGTAGGTTATTTCATCCGGTGATGTTGTGGGGTAGTGAATAACCGCATTCGTTTTGTATTTCCAGGTGACACCACCGTCAGACGATTCTGCGATGCCAATAGGCGTACCGTGCACCCACTCTACGCCGTCTGGAGACTGCATATTGGCTCTTCGATTGGTGTAATACATAAACCAGGTTTTGGTGAGAGGGTTCCACAATACCGTGGGGTCGGCCGCGCCGTCGTAAATGGGGTCACGATAAAGTGGTGTTGGTGCTGGCTGAGTATTTACCATTTGCTGCTGGGTGTTGCGGGCGTTAAAGCTACACGCGAAAAGCAGAGTAGCGGCAAGCAAAAGACTAAGCTTTGTAAGAAGGCGAGCAGGCATAGGTTCCTTGATCATTTTGTTCTGTCCTATGCGCGAGTGTAGAGTGAACGTGAAACTGCCAGCAAGTCGTTCAAATCGCCATCGTCGGTTAGTTTCAATTGTGAAATTCCGCTTATGCAGGCATACCGCCTTCCGGCATATTGCGCTTCGGCATTGATTGGCTCACAATGGCTCAAAAGCAGTGAATCATCTACATAACGAAAAGAACGCATGAGCGACGACATAATTATCAACCGGGACGGTATTGAGCAGATGCCGATGCGCCGGTTTACCGAAGACGCCTACCTCAATTATTCCATGTACGTTATTATGGATCGGGCGCTACCACATATTTCTGATGGCTTAAAACCCGTTCAACGACGCATTATCTATGCGATGTCTGACCTGGGGTTATCGGCCACCGCCAAGTATAAAAAATCCGCCAGAACCGTGGGTGACGTATTGGGTAAATTCCACCCACACGGCGATTCCGCCTGTTACGAAGCCATGGTGCTGATGGCGCAGCCGTTTTCGTACCGCTACCCGCTGGTGGATGGTCAGGGCAACTGGGGTGCACCGGATGATCCCAAGTCGTTCGCGGCCATGCGTTATACCGAAGCCCGTTTGTCACGCTTCAGTGAAGTGCTGCTTAGGGAATTGGGACAAGGCACCGTTGACTGGGTACCTAACTTCGACGGTACGCTGAACGAGCCAAAAAACCTGCCTGCGCGCTTGCCACACATTCTGCTTAACGGCGTAACCGGTATCGCAGTGGGTATGGCCACCGATATTCCGCCGCATAACGTGCGTGAAGTGGCAAATGCCTGCGCATTGCTGTTGGATAACAGCAAAGCCGAATTATCAGACCTACTTGAACATGTGCAAGGCCCGGACTTCCCTACCGATGCCGAAATTATTACCCCACGCAGTGATATACGTAAACTTTACGAAACTGGTCGTGGCTCGGTAAAAATGCGTGCAGTATTCTTGGAAGAAAATGGCGACATCGTTATTACCGCATTGCCTCATCAGGCATCTGGCGCGAAAGTGCTGGAACAAATTGCCGGTCAGATGCAGGCCAAAAAGCTACCCATGGTGAGCGATTTGCGAGACGAATCGGACCATGAAAATCCTTGCCGACTGGTGATCACACCGCGCTCTAACCGGGTCGACACTGAACAGTTAATGCAGCACTTGTTTGCCACCACGGATCTGGAGAAGAGCTACCGGGTAAACCTGAACATGATTGGTCTGGATGGTCGTCCGCAGGTCAAAGATCTGCGTACGATTCTGTCCGAATGGCTGGTTTACCGTAAAGACACGGTTACCCGCCGTCTGCAATATCGCTTAGATAAAGTACTGGCCCGTTTGCATATTCTTGAAGGTTTGATGATTGCCTTCCTGAATATCGACGAAGTGATTGAGATTATCCGTACCTTTGAAGATCCGAAGGCGGAACTTATGCGACGCTTTGAGCTTTCAGACAAGCAGGCTGAAGCCATCCTCGAACTGAAGTTACGTCACCTTGCCAAGCTGGAAGAAATTAAAATTCGTGGTGAGCAGGACGAGTTGGAAGAGGAACGTAAGAAACTGGAAACACTGCTCGGTTCAGACCGTCGCCTGAAAACCCTTATCAAGAAAGAAATTCTTGAAGATGCCGAAAAGTATGGCGATGACCGCCGTTCTCCGCTGGTGGAACGGGGCGAAGCCAAAGCGTTGTCTGAAAAAGAACTTATTCCGTCTGAAGCGGTTACCGTGGTGCTGTCTGAAAAAGGCTGGGCGCGCTGTGCCAAAGGCCACGATGTGGACGCGGAAGGGCTTAGCTACAAATCGGGCGATGGCTATCTTGCCAGCGCCAAAGGCCGTAGCAACCAGCCTGCGGTTTTCCTCGATACCTCGGGGCGAACCTTTTCTTGCGATGCTCATGGGTTACCGTCTGCCCGTAGTCAGGGCGAACCGCTTACCGGGCGTTTCAGCGTGGTTGGTGGCGAGCAATTTACCGATGTGCTGATGGGGGATGAAGAGCAGCGCTACCTGATTGCCTCTGACGCTGGTTACGGCTTCGTGGGCAAATTTGCTGATATGATCAGTAAAAACAAAGCCGGTAAGGCTTTCCTGAGTTTGCCTACCGCCGCAAAAGTGATCACGCCGCAACGGGTAAACCTGATTGAATCCGATTTCTGTCTGGCCATTTCAAACGAAGGCCGCATGCTGCTGTTCCCACTGCGCGACTTGCCAAGCTTATCGAAAGGTAAGGGGAATAAGATTATCAACATTCCTTCTGCCAAGGCGAAAAGCCGTGAAGAATATGTGTGTGCACTCGCCGTAGTGCCAGAAGGCGCTTCTGTGAAAGTGGTGGCCGGTAAACGCAGTATGACGCTGTCGCCATCGGACCTGGAGCACTATCACGGTGAACGCGGTCGTCGGGGTAATAAACTCCCACGCGGTTTACAGCGCGTTGATGAAGTGGTGGTTGAATTGCCCAAGGGCGCACAGCCAGAAGAAGAAAGTCAGGAGTAAAATTTCTTAACCTGTGATGTAGAAACATACTGAAAATCCGGCCCTTTTAAGTTGTTGAACGCCAACATTCGGCTAAACTCAATTTAGACAGTTTTAAAAGGGTCTGAGTATGCTTGGGGTTGTTTTTACAACATTGATAGAAATGCTTGAAGAAAATGTGTCGCCGGAATTTGCCGATGAGGTAATCACCGAAGCTAAACTGGATAACGATGGCGCTTACACCTCCGTGGGGTACTATCCGTTCAGTGAAATGCAGAAGATTCTCGGTGTTCTGGTGGCAAAAACCGGTAAGCCACCTGAAGAACTGCTTCACGGTTTCGGCTATTACCTGTTTGGTCGCTTAGCGCAGTCGCACGGGCAGGTGATGTCCGGAAGCAAGAATCTATTAGATGCGCTGAGCGTGCTGGACAACGATATCCATGTTCAGGTAAGAAAGCTTTACCCTGATGCCGATTTACCTACATTCACTGTTGTTTCACGCACCGAGAATACCATGGTGTTGGAATACTACTCGGTGCGTGAGTTAGCGCCGTTGGCTGAAGGGTTAATGGATGGTGCGGCTGAGTTTTTTGGTCAGAAAGTAAATCGAGTCACCACTAAATCAGATAAACCACACACCTACGAGTTTTTAATTACAGTGGAATAAAGACGTGTCTCAACGTGATGCAGAAAAGGAAATTGCAGCGCTACAGCGTCGCCTAAGCAGAGAAAAGGCCGCTCGAGGTCAGGCTGAAAGCCTGCTGAATGAAAAGAGTGAGGCACTTTATGATGCGTTAAAACAAAGTCAAGGCACGGAAAGTCGCTTACGGCTGGCTATGTGGGCCGCTCAGGAATCTTACTGGGAATGGAAGGCTGACTGCGACGAGATCACTATCCGCACCTTTTCATTGCGTTCTGCCCGCGAGTCAAAATGGCAAAGTAACCCCTTCGATTTACTTCAAAAAATTCACGATGAAGATTTAAGCCAACTCCAGTTGCAATGGGCAATTGTGCTGCACGGAGGCGAAGACCGTCTTGAGTTTTTATTTCGGTTTCAACGCAAAAATCAGTTTATGTGGATGCGTTTGCGCGGCCGGGTTCTTGAGCGAGATGAGTTTGGTTCAGCCGTCCATATTGTTGGTACAACCCGCGATATAACGAGCGAAAGGGAAGTTGAGCAAACCTTTCATCTGATGGCATCCGCCTTTGCCAGTTCTCGCGAACCCATGCTCGTCCTTGCCAGCGACTACACGATAACCGAATGCAATAGCGCCTTTGTAGGCATGTTGCGCGCGAGCGAAAAACAACGGCTTATCGGCACTTCGCTTCCCTCCATGCTGGTAGATTCTGCCCGGCATTTTTCTTCAGTTTCAGGCTCACAAACCCGGTTTGAGAGTATTTTGGTCACATCGGACGAGCGTGAAATACCTGTGGATGTTTCGCTATCCCGATTCGAAAGTCAGTATCAAAAACGGCCCTATGTGATTGCCACCATCCGTGACATTTCTGAACGTAAGTTTAACGAAAATCGTTTACGGCAGATGGCGATGCACGATGACCTGACCGGACTTAACAATCGCAACGGACTGACTGAGTCGTTGCAGCAAATACTGCATGTTGAAAAAGCGTTCAGCTTACTGTTTATCGACCTTGATGGCTTTAAGTTGGTAAACGATGGTGCTGGACACGAAGTGGGTGACGATTGCCTTCGTAGTGTGGCAAGACTTCTCGAGAGAATTAAGGTCGACGGGACAATTATAACCCGTTGGGGAGGGGATGAATTTGTAGTTGTTTTGCCCACGTGTGGCGAACACACGGCTATGGATATCAGCGAATATATTATCAGCGGCATTGAATCATTGCAGATCATGTCGACCAGTACTGAACTTCGATTGTCTGCCAGTGTGGGCATTGCAAGCTACCCGAATGATGGAGAAAGCATAGAGCGTTTGATACAAAACGCTGACGCAGCAATGTACCAGGCGAAAATGGCTGGTAAAGGGCGAGTGAGTGTTTATCAGCAAGGCTTGTGGGAAAGCATGAAAGCCCAGGTGAGTTTACTGTCTGACTTGCGCAAGGCCATCGAGCAAGAACGGCTGGATTTTTACGTGCAGGGCAAATACGACATTAAAGGTAAGCTGCAATCAGGTGAAATGCTGTGCCGGTGGCATTCTGCCATGCACGGAAATGTGTCGCCTGGCGTTTTTATCCCCTTGGCTGAGGCAAATCAGTTGGACTTCCAGATTGGGTTAATGGCTCTATCCCGCGCCTGCGATTATCTGGAAGTGATGGCAGAACAAGGGCTAACCGTGCCGCTGGCCGTTAACATTAGTGCAAGTCAGTTACTCGACCCTTTGTTTCCTGCGGAAGCCTCTGAAATCTGCTTTAACCGGAATATTCCGCCCCGCTTAATTGAGATAGAGTTAACCGAATCTATATTCATTCAAAATGAAGAGCGTGCTCTGGCTGCATTGAATGCCTTGCGACAAAGTGGCTTTTCACTCGCGCTTGACGACTTCGGGAGTGGGTTTTCTGCTTTGAGTTATCTCAAAATGTTCGATTTCGACACCGTAAAACTCGACAGAAGTCTGCTTAAAGATATTCACTACAACAAGAAGGCATTGGCGCTGTTTCAGGGAATCATAGCCATGTTGCAGCAACTGAATATACACACGGTCATTGAAGGGGTAGAGCTTGCTGAATATCTGCCCCTGCTTCGTGAGGCAAATGTGAATCTGCTTCAGGGGTTTTACTTTGATAAGCCCGCGCAGTTCAGTGAGTTTATTTTGCGGCTTCCTACGCACCCCACCGTTGAATAATTGAAAGGCGAATAGAAAAACGGCGGCTATCCATTAAAAGGCTAGCCGCCGTTTTGTTTTTTACTGAGCTACAAGCTACTACCTAAAGAGACAGACTCTTAACGGGCATTCGTGCTCTCAAAGATTTTATCTGCTGACGCGGCTACAAACCCCTGGTACAGCTTGCCATCAGGCATAGCATAGCGCTGTGCAAACTCATAGAAGCAGGAAGGAATTTGCAGGGTTTCATCACCCATTTTCACGTCGGCTTTGTCAGCCATGGTGGAAGACTGGGCCAGACACACCTCCTCTCCACCTTTAATTTCGCCACCAGAAGTATTCAGCACAAAACCGGCTTCTTTCAGCAACGTGTTCACATCAACCAGTGACTGGGTCTGTTTCAGGTGGTTAACACTGACCGTGAAGTGATTAGCCTGAAAACCCCATGCCGCAAGCCAGGCTGCGTATTCTGATTCGTTCAGCAGGGTGTCGTAATCTTCCTTCGACAAGTCCCACTGCGGGCCTGAATACAGGAAGGTTTCGGCATTCACCAGCTCGCCGTCCATCTGCTCAACCAGACGGCTGATGATGTCCTGAGCCTGCTGCGATAGTTCACCTACCCGCAATTCACTGATAAACACCTTTGGCTTTGTATCGTCCGGGTGTTCGAAGTGCTTGGCATCGAGTTTTTTAGCTTCAAAATCGTACTGGCCTTTCTCTTCGTAACCTAACGCCAGAAAATGCGCCGCCAACTTGTCGAGGCGGGTTTTATCCAGGTTAAAGGTACGAAAGGCGACGTGGTCGTTGACGATGTCGTCACCGTTTTCTTCGCCGACCAACAGCGCATGAATTTTATGCGCTGATGGTGTGATAGTGACATACTTGTCCCAGAGGCGGACAAACAACGTATCTACGTTAGTATGCATAGTCTGTGTCCTTGTTATTGGTTTACAGCGTCAGACCCGGGCTCAACGAGCCAGGCAGGGTAACTTTGTCTAGCTCTACAGACGCTACCGGGTAGGCGCAGTAGTCTGCAGCATAGTACGCACTGGCACGGTGGTTACCGCTTTCGCCCACACCACCAAATGGTGCAGCACTGCTTGCACCCGTAATTGGACGGTTCCAGTTAACAATACCGGCACGAATACGCTGGAAGAAATAGCGGTAATCTTCTTCGCTGTCGCCCAGAAAGCCTGCAGACAAACCGTAGCGGGTGTTGTTGGCCTCTTTAATGGCGGCGTCGAAGTCGCTATAACGAATCACTTTCAATAACGGACCAAAATGCTCTTCATCAGGAAGGCTATTCAGAATACCTGTTACATCAATAATGCCTGGCGTCGCAAATCCTTTGTTGTCCTCGGGCTGTGTCAGCTCAAGCAGTGTTTCAGCGCCCAGAGCAACCAGTTCCGCCTGTGCATCGACCATCATTTTTGCTGCTTTGGCAGAGATCATTGCGCCCATGAATGGTTGATCTTCAGCGTCGTATTCACCCACTTTAATTTGTTTGGTCACATCAATCAGACGAGACAGAATGGCATCACCAGCGGCGCCTTCTGGCAGGAACAGACGACGAGAACAGGTACAACGTTGGCCTGAGGTGACAAATGCTGACTGCACGATGTCGTGAACCGCGGCATCGGTGTCGGCCACGTCTTTAACGACAAGCGGATTATTGCCGCCCATCTCCAGCGCCAGGATCTTACCGGGGTGGCCGGCAAACTGTTCGTGTAAAATTTTACCGGTACGCGAGCTACCGGTGAAGAACAGGCCGTCGATACCCGCATGCGTTGCCAGTGCTTTACCGGTTTCTACTTCACCTTGAACCAGGTTCAATACGCCTGCTGGTAAACCGGCTTTTTCCCACAATTGAACCATCAGTTCAGCAACGGCTGGTGTAAGGTCGCTAGGCTTAAATACGATGGAGTTACCCGCCATAAGCGCAGGCACAATGTGACCATTTGGCAGATGGCCAGGGAAATTATAAGGGCCAAATACCGCTACTACACCGTGAGGCTTGTGGCGGATAAATGCCTGACCTACTGGCATTGGGTTTTCAACCGTACCGGTACGGTCGTGATAGGCTTTCTCAGAAATACCGATCTTGCCGGTCATCGCGCCGACTTCGGTTGCTGTTTCCCACTCAGGCTTACCGGTTTCGCGAGAAATCAGCTTGGCTAATTCTGGCTTGTGTTCCGCCAGCAATTCACCATATTTTTTAATGATAGCCAGACGTTCTTCAAAACTGCGGAATGACCAGTCTGTCAGTGCGTTACGGGCGGCTTCGATGGCATTATCTACCTGCTCTGCCGTAGCTGCCTGGCCTTCCCAGATAACCTGATCTTTGGCTGGATCGATTGATTTCAGAGCGTGGCCTAGTCCAGCGACCCACTCACCGTTAATAAAGTGCGTAGTTTGCATGAAATTGTCCTGTCGTTAGTCTCGAAAACTGACTGGCGCGAATCGCACCATATCGCCTTCGTTTATATTAAGTGCCTTTGCAGCTAATCGTGAGATCACGGCGACACCGCGATCTTCGCTAACCGCCAAGTCGGTGGCAACGGCGCGAAAATCAGCTACAGAGGTATTGATGATATAGCAGGTTTGACCGCCCTGAGCTGCACCTTGATCGTCGATGACAATCGGCAGTTTACGGCTCATCTGAGCGGTACGGATATGACTGAGGTTAGCCTCTACAGTGGGACCAGCATCAAAAATATCCACGTAACCCCGGCAACTGAAACCTTCTTCTTCCAGCAGCATTAATGCGGGGCGGGTTTTCTGATGAACCTGACCAATAACTGCCTGGGCTTCTTTGCTGAGTAAGTTAACGTAAATAGGATATTTAGGCATGAGTTCAGCAATAAAGCGTTTATTGCCAATGCCGGTAAGATAATCTGCGGTAGGGAAGTCCAGCGAGAAGAAGTGCTCTTCGAGCCACGCCCAGAACGGCGATTTCCCTTCCTCGTCACTCACACCGCGCATTTCTGCAATGATGGTTTCTGAGAACCGCTCACGGTGCTCCATCATAAACAAAAAGCGAACTTTAGACAGAAAACGGCCGTTCACGCCGCCCCGAGCCTGCTCGCGCAGGAACAGGGTGCAGATTTCTGTCACACCGGTGTAGTCGTTACACACAGATAGAATATCCACTGTATTGTGGATATTCAGTTCCCGTGAGGCGTGCACCACTTTACCTAAATGGTAGTGATAGAACGCGTCATCCAGTCCAACCGCGGCTTCAATACCGGTGGTACCTACAACAGTACCGGTGACGGTATCTTCCATCACAAACAGATACGACTGATTGCCGGGCTGGGTAACTTGCTCGGAAAACGCTTTTTCAGCCCGCGCAATTTTCTTGCGCAGCAGCGTTTCGTTTACCGGCAACGAAGTAAAACCAATACCGGATTCAACAGCGATGTTATTCAACGCGTCGTAGTCGTTATTGTTGATTGGGCGAATGATATGCATAGTTGCTTACTCGCAGGCCTAAATTCAGGCGTTAACTACATTGGCAACTGCACGTTCGAAGCGCGCCATACCATCACGGATCTCTTCTTCTGTGATGATCAGTGAAGGTGCGAAACGAACCACGTTGGCACCCGCAACCAAACACATCAGTTTTTCGTTGGTCGCGGCGACCAGGAAGTCACGGGCGCGACCTGCATAATCTTGATTAAGGGCTGCACCTAACAGCAAGCCTTTACCACGCACTTCAGAAAATACGTTGTATTTGTCGTTGATTTCGCCCAGTAATTCACGGAACAGATTCTCACGCTCAACCACGCCGTTAAGTACTTCTGGGGTATTCACCACGTCGAGAGCGGCTTCTGCAACAGCGCAGGCCAGCGGGTTACCGCCATAAGTACTACCGTGAGTACCGGCTTTCAGGTGCGCAGCAATTTCAGCCGTTGTCAGCATTGCGCCAATTGGGAAACCGCCACCTAGTGATTTCGCAGTAGTGAGGATATCTGGGGTTACGTTCAGACCCATGTAAGCGTAAAGCTGACCTGTACGGCCTACACCCGACTGTACTTCGTCAAAAATCAGCAGTGCATTGTGCTTGTCACAAAGTTCACGTACGCCTTTAACGAAGTCTGCATCAGGAGAGATGATGCCGCCTTCGCCCTGTAATGGCTCCATCATCACCGCACAGGTTTTTTCAGAAATCAGTTTTTCAAATGCTTCCAGATCGTTGTAGTCACAGTGCAGAACGGCACCTGGCTTAGGACCAAATCCGTCAGAATACGCTGCCTGACCACCAACAGTTACGGTAAAGAACGTACGGCCGTGGAAACCTTGGTTAAACGCAATAATTTCGTTCTTGTCTTCACCAAATTTTTCCAACGCATAACGGCGAGCCAGTTTCAGTGCCGCTTCGTTAGATTCGGCGCCTGAGTTCGCGAAGTAAACGCGCTCTGCAAATGTGGCGTCGGTAAGTTTTTTCGCCAAACGTAGTGCCGGTTCGTTAGTGAAAACGTTAGACAGGTGCCAAAGTTTGTTGCCCTGTTCTGTTAATGCACCGACAAGAGCTGGGTGACAGTGGCCCAATACATTTACCGCGATGCCGCCTGCGAAATCGATGTATTCATTGCCTTCCTGATCCCACACGCGGGAGCCTTCACCACGTACCGGCACCATGTTGGCAGGGTTGTAGTTAGGGACCATGACCTCGTCGAAGGTTGCGCGAGTTACGTTCATTACAGTTACCTCTTTTATCGGGCATCCGCGGTGCAAACAAGCTTGTATGCGAATCAGTTCTGGATGCGAAAAGTACGAATTAGCCTATCAGTATGCCACTAATAAGACACTTTGTAACCTCGGCGGGTTCCGCTCAAGGCCTTATTTTTAGAGGGGTTTAGCTCATTTTGCATAAAAAGTGCATAAGCATGCAGAGGCTAGGCAGAATGAGATGCAATTTGTTAACAAGCTAGCAGAAACTAGCCGTGGCGAGCCTAGTATAGGTAGTGGATACGCACTAGCTTGAATGAATATCCACTAAAAAACTTTATAAGCCGGAACGCTTTTGTCTAAAAAATGTGCAGATTTTGCCTGGAAAGGCACTATCAAATCTTATCTTCATCGATGAGAGGAAGTTGGAATAACTCAGTCACCTTCAAAACATCTCGTTCGCTGCGAACAAAACCCGTTTTGTGCAGTGCCAGCGGAATTTCGCTTTTCTCAAGAAATTTGCCCTGATGCAACATGCGGATAGAAGCGTAAGCCTGGGCTTTTTTCAGCAGTTCAGTAACGTCATGGGGGTGTTTATCTTGTTCGGCAATTTCAGTAAATGGCAGTGCAATTCGTAATCGCTTGAAACCCATGGCAGTGGTGAGCTTAGCCGTTAATGCCGGGGCGAGTTCTTCTTGCATTGCAATAAGATAATTAGCCGACGGTTGCGCCTTCTGCATCGCCGTGTGCAATGGCGCGTTTCTGGCGATTTCGGCTTCTCTTAGCAGCGAAAGTTGCGCTTGCTCAAAGGCTTTGAAATAAAGCCGAGCAATAGTACTGCGCCCGAGTTGGGAAAAGATGCCAATGGTAAAGGCTTCATGAGGTGACACGCTGTAATCGACAGCCAACGCCCGCATAGATAAGCCAATGGCTTCGCCATACTTTAAAAGCCGGGTTTTAATTTCCGGGTATGGATCGGTGATTTTAGGCAGCGCCCGTTTTAGTACCGATACGGGTATTAATAATCTGAGGTTCTCAATACCGATAAAGCTTAATGCAGTGCGCATGGTTTCCACTGGAATGATTTTTCCCCTGGAATCCTTCCGTCTGAATTTTGGCGTGTTAACGATAATCATTAAATCATCGTAGAGCCAAGGTAATGCACTGGCGTGTGACTCGATACGGGTTATGGATGTTGCGCGAACCGAGAGCACATCGAGTAATGGCGCCACATCTTCACTTAAACCGAGAACCGATGAAAGCACGGTTTCTGCGTCTTCAATCTCGCCGCGGATCAGATCAAAAACGTGCTGGTGTACTTCTGCATTTACGCGGTCAATTAGGCTGGCTTCAGTTTTTTGTTGTAACTGCTTATTCTCAATGGCTACTTTTTCAACATGCAGTAGCTGTCGTCTGGCATCACCTTGTTCCGACTGGGCAAAGGCAACCTCACCAGGACTTCTGCGGCCCATCATTTCAGATACACGAGCAGCGTCGATTAGCAGGTTATCAAACCGTTCAGATATAGGAGGGAGACTGTCGGAGTTTTCATTCACGGCAAGTAAGTTCCTACGGATATTTGACCAACTTTTGCTGTTCTCGGAAATGGGGTGTGAGAGCATGACAACAAACCTATAACTCTAATCGTACCCATTTATCGACCAATATAGCGTTTTTTTTTAGCTTTTTGAGCGATTTATGCAATATAAATTATAAAGCAAGGGTTAAAAAGCGTTGCAGTACCGCATGACCATGTTCTGTCAGTAACGATTCCGGGTGAAACTGCACGCCCCAGACCGGAAGGGATTGATGACTTATGGCCATGATTTCTCGATTTCCGTTTTGTCCCTCGCACCAGGCATCAACCTGTAATGTGTCAGGCAGCGTGGAAGGTTCAATAACCAGAGAATGGTAGCGGGTTACTTCATAACCTTGAGGCAAACCTTCAAATAGCCCGGCTTCACGATGATACAGAGGTGAAGTTTTACCGTGCCTGACTTTGTCTGCACGGGTCACTGTGCCGCCAAATACCTGACCGATAGATTGATGGCCTAAGCAAACACCGAGCATAGGGATTTTACCGGCAAAGTGTTCGATGGCTGCTAACGTGATACCGGCATCGTCTGGCGTGCAGGGACCCGGCGAGAGCACAAGGTAATCTGGAGATATTGTTTCGATCTGAGCAAGCGTGATGGCGTCATTACGCACCACACTGACTTCCTGGCCCAGTTCCGTAAAGTACCGGGCCAAGTTGTGAGTAAAGGAATCGAAGTTATCAATTACTAACAACACTGGCTGATCCCGAATGTAAAAGGCGGCTTAGCGCGGACGCGGTAAAAAGCCGAGTGAGTTGTACACTTTGTCCAGCGTAACTGCTGCGCGGGCAGAGGCTTTCTCAGCGCCTTTTTTCATCACTTCATCAAGATAAGCACGGTCTTCACGTAACGTTTTGAAGCGAGTTTGCACAGGCTCAAGCAGTGAAACTACGGCTTCTGCGACATCGCCCTTGAGATGTCCGTACATCTTGTCTTCATATTCTGGCACCAACTCGTCGATAGAGCGCCCAGTCGCAAGAGACAGCAAAGTAAGTAGATTGGAAACACCTGGCTTTTCTTCGGTGTTGAAGTAAATGCGTGCCTGTTCGTCAGAATCGGTAACTGCACTTTTAATTTTCTTCGTCAGCTTTTTCGGATCTTCCAGCAGACCGATGAAGTTTTTCGGATTGTCGTCCGACTTAGACATTTTCTTGGCCGGCTCCTGCAGGCTCATGATGCGTGCACCGAACTTAGGGATAAAAGGTTCTGGAATGGCAAACATGTCACCGTAAATATTGTTCATACGGGTCGCCACGTCTCGGGCCAGTTCCAAATGCTGCTTCTGATCATCGCCAACCGGTACTTGGTTCGCCTGATAAAGTAAGATATCAGCAGCCATAAGTGCAGGGTAGGTGAATAGGCCAGCATTGATGTTAGTGACGTTTTTGGCGGATTTATCTTTAAACTGCGTCATACGGTTCAATTCACCCATTTGGGTATAGCAGTTTAAAATCCACGCTAATTGCGCATGTTCTGGCACGTGAGACTGAACGAACAACGTGCTTTTTTCAGGATCGATGCCGCAAGCAAGATACAGAGCAAGGCCATCTAAGCATGCCTCACGCAGCGCTTCAGGTTCCTGGCGCACAGTAATCGCGTGCAAATCAACCAGCATATATAAGCATTCGTGGTCGTCCTGCATAGAAACCCACTGCTTAAGTGCGCCCATGTAGTTACCGATGGTAAGTTGGCCTGATGGCTGACAGCCGCTTAATACGATTGGTTTGTTGCTCATTTTATTACCTGTACCTGCTGTAATGCGTGTTAGTTGTTTTGCGCTGCTGCCAGTTCATCGCGCATGCGGTCAATAACAACTTTGTAATCGGGTTCGTTGAAAATGGCGGAACCGGCAACAAACATATCTGCTCCCGCTTCGGCAATGGCACGAATGTTATCGACTTTTACCCCACCGTCAATTTCAATTCGGATATTTTTGCCACTTTCTTCTACCCGCTGCTTTACTTGTCTGATTTTATCCAGGGTAGATGGAATGAATTTTTGCCCACCGAAACCCGGATTCACCGACATGATAAGAATATGATGCAGTTTGTCGATGACATGATCGAGGTAATGCAGTGGCGTAGCCGGGTTAAATACCAGGCCTGGTTCACAGCCTTTATCAATAATGAGCTGTAAAGAGCGGTCGATATGCTGCGACGCCTCTGGATGAAAGCTAATGTAGCTGGCACCGGCATCAGCGAACTTCTCAATAAGGTCATCTACCGGCGATACCATCAGGTGCACGTCGATAGGGGCCGTGACACCGTGTTTACGCAACGCTTCACAGATCATTGGGCCAAATGAGAGGTTGGGCACATAGTGATTGTCCATGACATCGAAATGCACAACGTCAGCGCCAGCAGTGAGCACGGCATCTACATCTTCGCCCAGTTTGGCAAAGTTCGCTGAAAGAATAGAAGGAGCAATGAGGAAGTTCTTCATGTTGATACCCTGTAAACGGTAGGAAGCGGTTTGAATGATACCGTGGGCCGATGCTGATGTCTTGTGGTGCATCGGTTTTCCCGCTGTATTGGCCATAACCTACGCCTATTTAAGTCAATTGACTTAGATTGCCCACAGTCAATTACCGAAGTTTTTGCCTGTTCTAACGCACATTCTGCGCCGATGCACCAATTTGGTGATTTTGCTTTTCTCTGGTGCGACCCATCTTGGTGCTAAAGATTTACACCGTCTTCACGTTCTATGAAAATGTGAATTAAAATTCATTGATTTCAGTTGGTTATTCATTTTTTTGTCGAAAAAATCAGTTAGGCATCACTTTTGCCTATTACTGAAAAGATTAAAAAGAACAATAAGACAGAATCTTAAGTTAAGTACACAATTATATAAATCCAACGGAGAACACATGAAAACTTCCATTCAAAAAACGTTACTGGCTGTTGCAGTATCTTCAGCTGCTTTATTAACTTCTGCGCCTTCTTTTGCAGAATTGAGTGCGAACGTAAGTGTAACAAACAACTACATCTGGCGTGGTCTTACACAAACCACTAACGATGCAGCTGTACAAGGTGGTATCGACTATGCCGACGAAAGTGGCTTCTACGCGGGTACCTGGGTATCTAACGTAAACTACGGTGCAGACGACGTTTACTCCTATGAGCACGATCTGTATTTCGGTTTTTCTGGTGAAGCTGAAGGCTTTACTTACGATGTAGGTTACCTGTACTACAACTATGATTCTGTTGCTGAATTCGATTTCGGCGAAGTATACGGTACTATCGGTTATGAAGGTTTCAGCGCGTCTCTGTACCTGCTGGCAAACACTGAAGCCGACGAAGGTGAAGGTCAAGACTTTGGTTTTGCTCAAGCTTCTTACCTTTCTCTTGACTATGCAATGCCTGTAGCGAGCGGTGCTGAGCTGGGTCTGCACGTAGGTTACCACCAAGGCGACTTCGCTGAAGCGTTCAACGGTGTTCCAGATGGTTACGCTGACTGGGCAGTATCTATCGCGAAAGACGGTTTCAGCTTTGCAATCACGGGTACTGACCTGGATGACACCGGTGCAGATGCCTTCGACAACGATTCAATCAAATTTGTTGTTGCTTACGGCGTAGACTTCGAACTGTAAGTCTCACCGAAAAAATTTCTAACGTTGAGTGTAAAAACCCGGAGCTTCGGCTTCGGGTTTTTTATATTAAGCTGGTTTAACAATTATAAAGTACAGCTTGTTAGATTGCTGTTTATGATTATAATAAGGTTACTTTTTAGCCGACGGTGATGGTCATGGAACAGAACAAACCGATTCAATCAAAGCGTCCCTGCGCGAAAAAGCCACTTGGTGCTTTTATCGGCGCAGCTGTAATGCTTTCGGCTGCATATTTTAACCCTCCTTCAGTATCGCAAGTCGTGTGCGACTTGAGTACAGAAAGCGCCACTACCTACCAAATGCAGCCTTCTGCTGCGACTAACCCTGCGTCTCAGTGTTCAGCATTGCTCGCGCCAGAAATTAGTTGGTTAGAATGGGCGGTGGGTAAATCCTCTTCTTATCAATTACATTTCTTTGATTTGCTCGAATTGCTATACGGTAATTCGGAAAGCAATTTCTCATCGTCTAAAGGGCAGTAATCCGCTATATGGATGAAAAACCTCGTTCTCCAGGCATTGGAGGGATGCTGCTAAGCGTACTCGCCAGTGCATTTGGTGTACAGAGTCAGCAAAATTATGAACGCGATTTCAATGGCGGAAAACTCACCGGGTACATCGTGATTGGCGTGTTGTTTGTTTGCCTACTCATTGCTGCATTAGCAGGCCTGGTCAATTTTATTTTGAATTAGTGGTTCTGAACGCAGGTTTGCGCTTTCGCTTTCTTGGCTTTGGTGGCGGGAGGTCTGGATTCGGCGCAAAAAATGCCAGCAACTCTGAAGCCGGTTTTCTGGTTGCCCCATTCTGACTAATCGAACGTTTCACTGACAATTCAGAAATATCTGCGTTCGCGTAAAGATTGCGAGTTAACGGCAAATCATGATTAGAAATCAGCACTGGTATTCCGCGCTTGTACGACGCCCTGATAGAGAGGGTGGCCAATTGGTGCTGACTTTCCAGGCCAAAGCTTTTGGCTGCATAGCTGGTGAAAGCGGCTGTTTTGCTTAACGGTGCATAGGGGGGGTCGCAGTAAATTACGTTGCCACGGCGCGCACGACTAAACACCTTTTCGAAGGGCAGACAGGTAAACACCGCCTTTTGCGAACGCTCTGAAAAATACAGCATTTCCTCTTCTGGAAAGTACGGCTTCTTATAGCGGCCGAAAGGAACGTTAAAGTTACCCGCTAAACTGTATC
>Ga0208204_100233_pt1 | contig 18804 bp, 16 predicted proteins | sample DeeseametaMP2252_FD_184173 | JGI IMG/M metagenome (GOLD analysis project Ga0208204, IMG submission 184173) | Marine microbial communities from the Deep Pacific Ocean - MP2252 (SPAdes) | ecosystem: Environmental > Aquatic > Marine > Oceanic | place: West of El Salvador, Pacific Ocean | collected...
CGGTTAGCACATCATCAATTCTAAAACGCTCCAGTAACCACACGCCTGCAACCATAACAAGCCCGCCGCCAGTGCCGACAAGCATAGTGGCCACTGGCGAGGCCACGTCTGCCGATGCGGTAATAGCAACGAGACCTGCGATCACACCATTTAGCATGTAGGAAACATCAACGTATCCGCAGAGCATTCTACAGGTCAGTGTTGCTGCTAACCCACCCCAGGCACCAGCCAGGCAGGTATTAAGAATAATAGCCGGTACGTTGTCGCTTAGCGATAGCGCACTTCCGCCGTTAAAGCCGAACCAGCCCAACCATATTAGCAAGGTACCAAGCACCGAGAAGGGCATGTTACTCGCTGACGGCTGCTTACGCTTTTTATCAAACCGGCCTAAGCGAGGACCAATAACAATGATTGACGCCAGTGCTACCCAGCCACTGACACTGTGAACCACGGTGGAACCGGCAAAATCCACGAAGCCCAGACTTTCGAGCCAGCCCGGATTATCGGGATTGAATAAGGAAGCCCATGCCCAGTGACCAACAAGGGGATAGATCAGACAGCAAAGAATAACGGAAATGGCGATATAGCCACTGAATGACATTCGCTCTGCTACCGCGCCGGACATCAGTGTGGCAGCGGTACCACAAAACATGAGCTGAAACAGGAAAAAACTGTACTGCCACGCAGAGTGCTGCGCACCAAAAAAGAACTCGCTTGCACCAATGACGCCGCTGGCAGACTCACCAAACATAATACCGAAACCAAAAGCCCAGAAGGCAATTGCCGCAATGATAAAATCGGCCAGGTTCTTTGCTGCAACGTTGATATTGTTTTTACTACGAATTTTCCCTGATTCAAGGCACAGGAACCCAGCCTGCATCAGGAAAACCAGAAATGCTGAAGCCAGCAGCCATGCGGATGAGCCCAAGACATGTCCTTGCAAATAAACTTTTCTGCATATATTGCAAGATTTGTGCTACATGTGTGCGGTTTTATTGATAGTTGATACTTTTTGACAGGTATAAAAAAACGAGGCCGGAGCCTCGTTTTTGTTAACCTTTAAAAGCGCTTATTTCTTTTTCGCTTTCGGGTTAGGCAGGTCAGTGATGCTGCCTTCGAAGATTTCACACGCCAGACCGATTGACTCGTTCAACGTTGGGTGAGCGTGGATAGTCAGACCTACGTCTTCTGCATCGGCGCCCATCTCGATAGCCAGACCGATTTCGCCCAGCATTTCACCGGCGTTAGTACCAACCATTGCGCCACCGATAACACGTGCAGTGTCTTTATCGAAGATCATTTTGGTCATACCGTTAGTTGCGTCAGACGCGATAGCACGACCAGAAGCAGCCCATGGGAATGTGGCAGTTTCGTAGTTGATGCCCTGCTCTTTCGCTTCTTTCTCAGTCAGACCAACCCAGGCAACTTCTGGCTCAGTGTAAGCGACTGAAGGAATGCAACGTGGGTCGAAGTAGTGTTTCTTACCAGCAATAACTTCTGCAGCAACATGACCTTCGTGAACCGCTTTGTGCGCCAGCATAGGCTGACCAACCAGGTCACCGATTGCGAAGATATGGTCAACGTTGGTTTTCATTTGCTTGTCTACGTTAATAAAGCCACGCTCATCAACATTTACACCAGCAACGTCTGCGCCTACCAGTTTACCGTTAGGGCGACGACCAACAGCTACCAGTACTTTGTCGTAACGTACTGCTTCTGCAGGCGCATTCTTGCCTTCGAAAGTGACATACAGGCCATCATCTTTTGCTTCAACCGCGGTCACTTTGGTTTCCAGCATGATGTTGAACTTGTCTTTATAGTCTTTCATGAAGACTTTCATGATGTCTTTGTCAGCAGCAGGGATCAGTTGATCAAGGAACTCAACTACGTCGATTTTCGCACCCAGTGCTTCGTAAACCGTACCCATTTCCAGACCGATGATACCACCGCCCAGAACCAGCATTTTTTCTGGAACGTCTTTCATTTCCAGTGCGCCGGTAGAGTCGATTACGCGATCATCTTCAGGGATGAAAGGCAGAGATACTGGCTCTGAACCTGCAGCGATGATCGCTTTTTCGAAAGTAATGGTGGTCTTGCCATCTTTACCTTCTACTTCCAGGGTGTTTGCGCCGGTGAATTTACCGTAACCCTGAACGTGATTAACTTTACGCATTTTAGACATGCCAGCCAGACCTTTTGTCAGCTGACCAACAACGCCGTCTTTATAAGCGCGGATTTTGTCCAGATCGATTTCAGGCTCGCCAAACGTTACACCGTGAGATGACAGGTGTTTAGCTTCCTTGATCACTTTAGCAACATGCAGCAGGGCTTTTGACGGGATACAGCCTACGTTCAAACATACCCCACCCAACGTTTCACGGGCGTCTACGATAACGGTTTCAATACCTAAATCAGCAGCGCGGAAAGCGGCGGAATAACCACCAGGTCCTGCGCCCAATACTACTAACTGCGTTTTTATTTCGCTCATTGTGACCTCAAATCTGTCCAAATATTTGATAACTATGTGTTACGGATTGTAACTAGGGCTGTTAATGCCTGTAAAGCCGATACGGCTTTATGATCATAAAAATCACGAAGGGGAGGTATTTATTCCCTCCCCTTCACTTTTTTCTACAGCAGCATCTGGCGCATATCTTCCAGAACTGCTTTTAAGTGTACAGCAAAGCGTGCTGCCACCGCGCCGTCAATAACACGATGGTCGTATGACAGTGATAACGGCACCATCAAACGCGGTTCAAACTCTTTACCATTCCACTTAGGTTTAATGTCGCTCTTCGACACACCCAGGATAGCAACGTCAGGCGCATTTACGATTGGCGTAAATGCCGTACCACCGATACCGCCAAGGCTTGAGATGGTGAAACAGCTACCTTGCATATCTGCAGCTTTCAGTTTGCCATCACGTGCCTTCACGCTGATTTCCATTAACTCTTTGGAAATCTCCATGATGCCTTTCTTATCAACATCACGGACTACCGGTACTACCAGGCCTCCCGGAGTATCTACCGCTATACCGATATGGTAGTACTTCTTCTGAATTAAAGACTCACCGTCGGCAGAAAGTGAAGTATTGAATACCGGGTACGCTTTCAGCGCATCGGCAACGGCCTTCATCATAAATACCAGAGGTGTGATTTTAACGCCCAGTTTACGCTTATCAGCAATCACGTTCTGCTGCTTACGGAAATCTTCCAGATCAGTAATATCGGCTTCTTCAAACTGTGTAACGTGTGGAATGGTTACCCAGTTGCGGTGCAGATTAGGACCGGAGATTTTCTGAATACGCGTTAACGGCTTCTCTTCAATTTCACCAAACTTGGAGAAATCAACTTTAGGCTGCGGGATAACCTGCAAGCCACCGCCATTATTACCAGAAGCTACCGCACCCGCAGTGGCTTTAGGACGCGCCAGTTCATGCTTCACGTATGACTGGATGTCTTCTTTCAGAATACGCCCTTTACGGCCGGTCGCGTCAACCTGTGTGAGGTCAACACCAAATTCACGGGCCAGACGACGTACAGACGGAGACGCATGCACTTTACCTGTCTTAGGCTTGTTGCCTGCAGACGGGTGATGTGGAACCGGCGGCGCTTTCTGCTGAGGCGCTTGCGCGGCCGGAGCCGGTGCTGCTGTAGCAGGCTTGCTTTCTGCTTTAGGCGCAGCGGGTTTCGCCGCACCTTTCACTTTCAGCATAATAACCGGTGTTCCTTGAGATGCTTTGTCACCTTGCTTGATAAGCAGTTTGGTAACCGTACCTGCTTTAGGTGCAGGCACATCCATGGTCGCTTTGTCAGTTTCCAGGGTGATCAGGCCATCTTCCGCTTCTACGGTATCGCCTTCAGCAACCAGAATTTCGATAACGTCTACATCAGTATCGCCACCGATATCAGGCACCTGAACTTCAATTTCTTCCTCTGCGGCTTCTTCTGCTGGCGCTTCTTCAGCAGCCGGCGCAGATTCTGCTGTTGGTGCAGCTGCAGCAGGCGCTGATTCCTGTGCCGGCGCAGCAGCTTCACCACCGCCAACTTCCAGCGTCAGAACCAGTGAACCTTCAGAAACCTTGTCGCCCTCTTTTACTTTCAGGCTAACCACTTTACCTGCCTGCGGCGAAGGTACGTCCATGGTTGCTTTGTCAGTTTCAAGCGTGATCAAGCCGTCTTCGGCTTCTACGGTATCGCCTTCTGCAACCAGAATTTCGATTACGTCTACGTCTGCAGCGTCACCGATATCCGGTACAGTAACTTCGATTACCGAAGTACCACCCGACGCTGCAGGTGCAGCGGCAGGTTGTGGAGCTTCTTCCTTTGGCGCTTCCGCTTTTGGTGCTTCAGCAGGCTTTTCTTCAGCTGCTGGCGCACTGTCAGCAGCACCCGCCGCTTCCAGTTTCGCCAGCAAATCGCCTTCAGAGATCTTATCGCCAACTTTAACACTCAGCTCAGATACCTTACCGGCAAACGGTGCTGGAATATCCATGCTGGCTTTGTCGCTTTCTACTGTAACCAGTGCATCTTCCGCTTCTACGGAATCACCCACTGCTACGCAAATTTCGATTACTTCTACCGAATCTTCACCCAGATCCGGTACCAGTACGTCTTTAATATCTGCCATGTTCGTTAGTCTCCCTTAGCTTATGCGTAAAGTGGGTTAACTTTCTCGGCATCAATACCCAGATCTGTCATCGCTTTTGACAGTGTCTTGGCATCAACAGAACCCGCCTTGTACAGTTCATACAATGCAGCGTAAGTCACGTATGCAGCGTCAACTTCGAAGTGACGACGCAGATTCGCACGGCTGTCGGAACGACCGAAACCATCAGTACCCAGTACACGGTAAGCGCCTGGTACGAAGTCACGTACTTGCTCGCCGTAGTTCTTGATGTAGTCAGTTGCAGTGATAGTCGGGCCGTCGTTACCTTCGCTGAGTACTTCAGTGATGTAAGGTACTTTCGCTGTCGCTTCAGGGTGCAGCATGTTGTGACGGTCACAGTTCTGACCATCGCGTGCCAGTTCGTTGAATGACGTTACGCTGTAAACTTCTGCTTCTACGCCGTAGTCAGACGCCAGTTTTGCAGCCGCTTCGCGCACTTGCTCAAGGATGGTACCCGAGCTCAGCAGTTTCACTTTCTTATCGCTGCTGCCCACAGTATCCAGCTTGTAGATACCTTTAACGATACCTTCTTCAACGCCCTTAGGCATTTCAGGCTGCTTGTAGTTTTCGTTCATTACTGTCAGGTAGTAGAACACGTCTTCCTGATCTTCCAGCATGCGACGCAGACCGTCTTGAACGATAACAGCAACTTCGTAACCGTAAGTTGGGTCGTAGCTCACACAGTTCGGGATCAATGCCGCCTGAGTATGAGAGTGACCATCCTGGTGCTGCAGACCTTCGCCGTTCAGCGTTGTACGACCAGCAGTACCACCCACCAGGAAACCACGGGTACGTGAATCACCGGCTGCCCAAGCCAGGTCGCCAACACGTTGGAAACCAAACATTGAGTAGTAGATGTAGAACGGAACCATTGGCAGGTCGTTAGTGCTGTATGAAGTACCTGCTGCTAACCACGATGCCATTGCACCCAGTTCGTTGATACCTTCCTGCAGTACCTGACCTTTCTTGTCTTCACGGTAGTAAGCAACCTGATCAGAATCTTGTGGCTCGTATTTCTGACCTTGTGAAGAGTAAATACCTACCTGACGGAACAGACCTTCCATACCGAAAGTACGGGCTTCATCTGGAATGATAGGTACGATGCGCTTACCGATTTGCTTGTCTTTAAGCAGTGCAGTCAGTACACGTACGAACGCCATTGTGGTAGAGATTTCACGGTCGCCAGAACCTTTAGTGATCGCGTCGAACGCTTTCATTGCTGGCGCTGGTAAATCTTCAGACGCTTTCGCACGACGCACAGGCATGTAACCATGCAGGGCTTCACGACGGGCGCGCAGATACTTCATCTCTTCGCTGTCTTCTTCGAACTTGTAGTACGGCAGATCAGCTAATGCTTCGTCAGATACAGGGATGTTGAAACGATCGCGATACTGCTTAACCGCTTCTTTGTCCATTTTCTTAACCTGGTGGGCAATGTTCTTACCTTCACCAGATGCACCCATGCCGTAACCTTTAACCGTCTTGGCCAGGATTACCTGTGGACGACCTTTAGTCTTAGTTGCACGATCGTATGCCGCGTAAACTTTAACTGGATCGTGACCACCACGGTTCAGACGCCAGATGTCTTCATCTGACATGTTAGAAACCATTTCTTTCAGCTCAGGGTATTTACCGAAGAACTTCTCACGAGTATACGCGCCGCCTTTGGCTTTACAGTTCTGGTATTCACCGTCGATAGTTTCGTTCATTAGATCAAGCAGTTTGCCTGACGTGTCACGAGCCAACAGTGGATCCCAGTAGCGACCCCAGATAACTTTGATCACTTCCCAGCCTGCGCCACGGAAAGTACCTTCCAGTTCCTGAATAATTTTTGCGTTACCACGTACAGGGCCGTCAAGACGCTGCAAGTTACAGTTGATAACGAAAGTCAGGTTGTCCAGGCCTTCGCGGGCAGCAAGACCGATAGCACCCAAACTTTCTGGCTCATCACACTCACCGTCACCCATGTAGCACCATACGCGCTGTTCTGAACAGTCTTTGATACCACGGTCAGTAAGATACTTAAGGAAACGGGCAAGATAGATGGCTTGCATTGGACCTAAGCCCATAGAAACCGTTGGGAACTGCCAGAAATCAGGCATTAATTTAGGGTGCGGGTAAGAAGACAGACCTTTACCGTCTACTTCCTGACGGAAACCGTCCAGTTGTTCTTCGGTCAGACGACCTTCAATGTATGCACGGCTGTAGATACCAGGTGCCACGTGGCCCTGATAGAATACGAAGTCACCGCCGTCTTTTTCATTTGGTGCACGGTAGAAGTGGTTGAAGCCCACATCATACAGCATGGCAGAAGACGCGAAGCTTGAAATGTGACCGCCCAGCTCTAAGTCTTTCTTAGAACCACGCAGAACCATCATCAGGGCATTCCAACGCAGGGCGTTACGGATTTTGCCTTCAATAGTCTGGTCACCAGGCATGGTAGGTTCTTGCCCCGGTGGAATCGTGTTGATGTAAGCCGTGGTTGCGTCGTACGGCAAGTGGGCACCATTTCTGCGTGCTTTCTCAATCAGTGATTCTAATAAAAAGTGCGCTCTTTCAACGCCTTCTTCTTCTAATACTGACTCTAACGACTCCAGCCATTCTTGTGTTTCTTGTGGATCCACATCTTGGTGCATCATTTCAGTCATGGTGCCATCCTATTGTTGCTGATAGTAAAAATCATCCCGCATGGCGAATCCATGGAGGATGAAAGACTAAACTAGGTTGTACTTTGAGCAGGCCTAAGCGGCTCACCCTTTTTCTTTTCTTACCTACTGCTAACCGGCAAGGTATTTTTACTTTAAGGCCAGGCCTTATATCTCCAGACGTCGCAACGCTCGCTGAACGCGACTGTCGCGTTGATTGATGTCGAGGAGAGTTTTTTCAATTAGCGCCAGGTGAGCATTACATGCCTGCCGGGCCGCTTCAGGATCTCGCGCAACAATGGCGGCAAGGATAACCTTACGTTGTTGCGCGACTTCCCGGTAGACAGCCTCCTCGCCACTTTCGTGTAGAGCAAGCATGTCAAAGTTTCGTTCGATATTGTCAACCAACATGTCTTTCATGGTGCTCATAACGTGCAATAACACCATGTTGTGTGAAGCGCGGGCCATGATCATGTAGAACGCGGTTACCGCTTCGGCCATGTCACGTTTGCTTCCACCCGGTTTCAGCGCAGGTAAGTTATCCAGCGCTTCCTGAAGGGCTTTATAGTCTTCAGGCTGGCCCCGTAACGCTGCGTAGTAAGCAGCCATACCTTCCAGCGCGTGACGAAACTCCAACAAATCAAATTGGGTTTCAGGACGACGACTGATAAGGGCCATAAGAGGGTCGGTAATGGCGGCATTGAGATTGCGGCTTACGAAAGTGCCGCCACCTTGTTTGCGTTCAACCAGACCACGGGCTTGAAGGTTACCGATTGCTTCACGAAGTGAGGGACGGGATACATCAAACTGGATAGCCAGTTCACGTTCTGGCGGTAGCTGTTGCCCAGCCAACAGACTGCCATCAAGAATCATCGATTCAAGTTGTTCAGTAATGACATCTGATAATTTTTTCCGGCCGTCACGCATACCGTTGCGGTTCCTCGCTTACGAAATTAGACGGCCAATATGTAAACAAAGTTACATGTCACCGCCACATTGGTAATACCATTTTACCTATCTAGTTTAGGATAGATCGAAATGTAGGTAAATAGTCACTCATCGAAAGTAACTTACATTTAACCTTTTCATTGAGCTAAATATTGAAATTGTTGAAATTTTTTTACAGTCCAATCTGGTCTGATGAGTGAAATAAAGATGATTTTATGATCGGAACAGGTTGATTTAACAACCATTTTTGTGCAGGTGCAGCATAAATAAAAACGGCGTTTTCATCATGAAAACGCCGCGCTTTACACTGTAACAGTAGTAACCCGATTAGCAGGCTTCAATGGTCTACCACTGCATGGTTATGCTAACCAACCGCCTAAAGTAAGGAGTGAGGTAACAACCAGTAAAAAGATGATATTACGCTTTGCTAACCGTACGCCTGCCTGTACATGAGCGAGCGCCGCGGCTTTTGAATAGCCTAAGCTTCCCTCATCGTCTATCACTTCTGCTTCACGGGCCACAGACCAGAGCACATCAGCGGTGTCGTTAGTGGTATTTGTGAGCGTCTCAAGCCATACCCCTGCCGCTTTAGAGAAATGACCCACAATCAAATAACCCAGCGTAGTTGCGCGGGCAGGTAGCCATTCCAGAGCAAATAACAGGCGATGCGTCACTCGTGCAGCAGCATGTTGATGCTCGCGGTAATATTGATGAGCTTCTCTCACACACATATAGAACAGTGCACCCGGCGCGCCAAAGAAGATAAAGAACAATATTACCGCACCGAAATAGCGGAAATTCGCAAGCAGTAACAAACGCTGCATGCGGGTACCGTCGTCAGGGGTCGATTTTTTATCGCGTTTGCCAAGCAGTCCAAGATGTAGTTGCCTTTCATACAGATCGCACGCTTCAGCATCTTCACGATGAGCTGCCTGGATCCAGGATTTATAAATATCCCGGAAACGGGTACAACTGATCGTAATGAACAGCACGATTGTTTGCTCTATAAAGGTAAGAAAACCACCTAAAACGTAAGTTTCTAACAGTGCCAGTACAAGTGCAGGCACGAATAAGTACAACCAAATACGGCGAGAAGCCTCATCCTGTTGTGCTGAAATGTTAAATTTACGCAGACCAGCACGAACCCAAACAGCAGACTGCCAGTACTTCGTTCGAGTAACCATTCTGTCCAGCGCTAACGCGAGTAATAAACTAATCAGAATCACTTCATTATTCCCTTATTAAGGATGCTCATTTTTTAGTGCCAAAAGACAGCGCCTTTCTGTATCGGCACCAATCAAAAAATTCACCGGGATCTGTCTTTCTGCCAAAGGCAATATCACTATGGCCAATGATACGGCCTGCGGAAATTAACGGAAAGCAATCTATTATCTTTTGCGTGACACCGATCAGGCTTTGATACTGTGCATCGGTAAACGGTTCAGTATCACACCCTTCCATTTCTATACCTATGGCATAATCGTTACATCTGCTACGCCCCTGGAACACAGAAAGACCAGCATGCCATGCCCTTTTTGTCAGCGGTACGAATTGTTCAACCTCACCGGTGCGATAGACAACACAGTGAGCAGACACCTTAATACCCGCTAAGTCGTGGTAACTGGGATGTGCATTACAATCAATGGTGCCCGTGAACAACCTTTTTATATCCCCGGTGCCATATTGGCCTGCCGGTAGCGATATATTGTGGATCACCAGTAACGACACCTGCTCGTTGTCAGGTCGTTCGTCATAAAAAGGTGAAGGTGTAAACTGGCAATCTGCAATTAAGTCCATATAAAAAGGGTTCGATACTTATTTATAATCAAGTTTGACACCTGCGGCAGCGTTACTCAAGAGAGCAAACCATCACTGCAGAAACAAAAAGAGGCTGAAATGAGTAGTAATCAGAGTGCTGGCAAATGGATGTATGTTCTGGCCTGGGTCTGTGGGCTGGGTTTACTGACGTTTGTATTTTCGGATTTGCTCGACAGACAGGAAAATCCCAATCGTGAGCCGGAATCCGTACGACTGGATAACCAAACAGAAGTCCGGTTGAAGCAAAATCGAGCTGGCCACTATGTTACCAATGGGTTTATTAATGGCGAAGAAGTCACCTTTTTAGTCGATACCGGCGCTACCGATGTAGCCATTCCGGCTTACCTGCAAGAAAAGCTGGGATTAACCGCCACGGGTTCTGGCATGGCACAAACGGCAAATGGTGTGGTTCGCGTGGCCCGCACAAGTATAGATACACTTCGCATTGGCGACATTGTGCTACATGATGTGCGTGCAAACCTTAATCCCGGTATGAATGATAACCAGATCCTCCTTGGAATGAGTGTTTTGAGGCAGCTTGAGTTTACTCAGCGCGGAGAATGGTTAATATTGCGTACACTTTAATATAAGCAGAGTTTCAGTATGACGACACCGACTTTGGACGACATAAGACAGCAGGTCACGCAGGCCCTGGCAGAAGACTTAGGCGGCAGCGCCGACGCCAGTCAAGACATTACCGCAAACCTGATTAGCGCCGATACCCAGGCCACCGCTACGATTATTACCCGCGAAGACTGCATTGTTTGTGGTATGGAATGGGTGAAAGCGGCTTTTTCTCTCATCGATGAAAGCATTGAAGTCAACATTCTTATCGATGACGGCCAACAAGCCAAAGCCGATGATGTGCTGGTTTCGCTGGCAGGCCCTGCGCGCGGTATCCTCACTGCAGAGCGAACGGCATTGAACTTTTTGCAAACCCTGTCTGCTACGGCGACGGTATCACATTATTATGCGTCGATACTTGCCCCCTACCCAACCAAGATTTTGGACACCCGTAAAACCTTACCCGGCCTGAGACTCGCGCAAAAGTATGCAGTGGCCTGTGGCGGGGGTAAAAACCACCGGATCGGATTGTTTGATGCCTTTCTCATTAAAGAAAACCATATCTTCGCCTGCGGCTCTATTGAAAAAGCGGTGGCAACGGCGAAACAAAATCATCCAGACAAGCCTGTGGAAGTTGAAGTAGAGAACCTTCAGGAATTAAAAGCAGCACTCGAAGCCGGTGCCGACATTATTATGCTGGATAATTTTAGTAATGATCAGATCCGAAGCGCAGTCGACATTACGAAAGGGCAAAGTAAACTCGAAGTTTCTGGCAATATCACGGATGAAAGATTGCAATCTTTAGGAAAATTAGGTGTTGACTTTATATCTTCCGGGGCTTTAACCAAAAACGTAATGGCTGTGGATTTGTCGTTACGAGTGGCAATGAAAGATTAAAAACTGCTTTAAGATCAGCTAAGTGGGTACTTTAACTTTCTCCCCTAAAGGTATCCACGCTCATCCCCTTACCGCCGTACTTCCTATCCATATGTATATTTCTGAATACTTGTCAGTTGGCTTGCTCCGCCTATACTGAGCATCAAGTACCGGGGACGTTCAATAAACGACTCAGGTATAAATCGTAACTTTGAATGACCCAATTTAATTTCGCGCATTATACGCAAACCCGGAGATATACCATGACTAAATTTAACGCAAAAAACCAAAAAGGCTTTACCTTAATCGAACTGATGATCGTTGTTGCTATCATCGGTATCCTGGCTGCAGTAGCGCTGCCAGCTTATCAGACTTACACTTCTAAAGCGAAGTTCTCTGAAGTTATCCTGGCGACCTCTGGTCACAAAACAGCTATCGAAGTCTGCGCACAAGCCACTGGCGCGATTGCAAACTGTGCACCTTCAACTAACGGTGTTCCAGCTGACCTGGGCGCAAGCGGCCACTTAGCAAGCCTGGTATGGGCTGAAGGTACACCTTCACTGACTGCAACTGCAGCGGCTGCCAATGGTCTGAACGGTGAGACTTACGTACTGACTCCAACACTGGCAAACGGCAAGATCACGTGGGCAGTAGCACCTGCTAGTACTTGTATCGCTGCATCACTGTGTTAATCGACTGATTTTCTAAAAGGCCCGAGCTCTGCTTGGGCTTTTTCATTGGAAGGGGATTGTAATGGCAAAAGTCGCAACTACCTTTGTCTGGCAAGGAAAAGATAAGCAAGGTAGCAGCCGTAAAGGCGAAATCTCGGCTCTCACTTTGTCTGAAGCCAAAAGTTTGTTGAGACGACAGGGCATATCGGCGCATAAAGTCAGTAAACAGAGCAAACCGCTGTTTGGTGGCGAGAAAAAAGTTAATGCGGCAGATATCTCTGTGGTTACCCGTCAGATTGCTACCATGTTAGGTGCTGGCGTAACCCTCATTCAGTCTTTGGATATGATTGCCCAGGGCCACGATAAGTCGTCCATGCGCAAGTTACTGTCTGAAATTGCTACCGAAGTAAAATCCGGTAATCCCCTGTCCAGTGCATTAAGAAAACACCCGCTCTATTTTGATGATCTTTATTGCGATCTGGTGAAAACCGGTGAACAGTCTGGTGCACTTGAAACCATTTTTGATCGCATTGCGGTTTATAAAGAAAAAGCCGAAGCACTTAAATCCAAAATTAAAAAAGCCATGTTCTACCCCATTGCGGTAGTAGTCGTGGCGTTTATCGTTACCACCATCCTACTGGTTTTTGTTGTTCCACAGTTCGAAGAAATATTCAGTAGTTTTGGTGCCGAACTACCAGCCTTTACCCAATTTGTGCTTGGCATTTCTAAATTTGTACAGAATTACGGCATATTTATCGGTGCAGGTATTGCCGCGGCTACCTTTCTTTTCATTCGTGCGCACAGAAAGTCTCAGGCACTCAGAGATAAAGTGGATGCTGCCGTACTAAAAGCTCCTGTGGTTGGCGACATTCTGAAAAAAGCCTCGGTTGCCCGTTTTGCCCGAACCTTATCGACTACCTTTTCAGCCGGTGTTCCGTTAATCGGCGCACTGGATTCCGCCGCAGGTGCGTCGGGTAACGCTATCTACCGCGATGCGATTTTATTCATTAAGAAAGAAGTCGCTGGTGGTTTGCAAATGAATACCGCCATGCGCGCAACGAACGTATTCCCTGACATGGTGACACAAATGGTCGCCATTGGTGAGGAATCCGGTGCCGTTGATGAAATGCTGGCAAAAATTGCGTCTATTTATGAAGCTGAAGTTGATGATATGGTTGACGGACTCACCAGTCTACTGGAACCGATCATCATGGCGGTTCTGGGTGTGGTAATTGGTGGTTTGATCATCGCCATGTATCTGCCAATCTTCCAGATGGGTAGCGTGGTTTAATCGAGGCAGTGTATCGCCCCGTTAAAATATTCATTGAGGCAAGACGGCTTTTCAGGCAGTCTTGCCACAAGCCATCCGGTCTACTCTAACCCACAGAAAAGCAAGAACTATGGACGCGATCTTTACCCTGCTGCAGCAAAGCACACCACTTTTTCTTACCACTATTTTTATTTTCAGCCTGCTGGTTGGCAGTTTTCTGAATGTAGTGATTTATCGTCTTCCAATTATGATGGAACGAAGCTGGAAAGCAGAGTACCAAAGTTACTTCCACCCTGACGATGCCGCTGCGGCCGAGCAGGCACCGTTTAACCTGGTAAAGCCGGATAGCACCTGCCCTCACTGCAAACATAAAATTCGCGCCTGGGAAAACATTCCACTTATTAGTTACGCCATGCTGGGCGGCAAATGTGCCGGTTGTAAAGCGCCGATTTCTATCCGCTACCCATTGGTAGAACTCTTTACCGCGCTGGTGTGCACCTTTACTGCCTGGCACTTCGGTGCAACCGCACAGGGCTTATGGGCCGTACTTATCGTGTTTGTGTTGATCGCGCTACTCTTTATAGATTTAGACAAAATGCTGCTGCCAGACCAGCTGACTCTACCGTTAATGTGGTTGGGACTCATTTTAAGCACCCTGAATGTGTTTGTGGGTACTACCGATGCCATTATTGGTGCTGCTGCCGGTTACTTAAGTTTATGGTCGGTTTACTGGCTATTTAAATTGCTGACCGGTAAAGAAGGCATGGGCTACGGCGACTTCAAATTACTGGCGGCACTGGGCGCGTTCACAGGTTGGCAAGGATTGCCAATCATTATTTTACTCTCATCCGTGGTGGGTGCCGTTGCTGGCATTGCACTCATGGTGGCCCAGCGCTCGGGTAAATCACTGGCGATACCATTTGGCCCCTATTTGGCGGTTGCGGGCTACCTCACGCTGCTTTATAAATCGGAAATTATAGATGCCTATTTAGCTTGGGCATTCGGCGCATGAGTAAGCCTTTTGTTGTTGGTCTTACTGGTGGGATTGGTAGCGGTAAATCTGCGGTTAGCGATTTATTTGCACAACAGGGCATCGATATTGTGGATGCCGATGTCGTCGCCCGCCAGGTTGTTGAACCGGGAACGCCTGCGCTTCAGGCAATCATTGACCACTTCGGCGAGGCTATTGTTACCGACAATGGTACCCTGAACAGGCCCGCTTTACGCAAACGGGTGTTCGAAAACGATCTTGATAAACAGTGGCTGAATGCCCTGCTCCACCCAGCCATTCGCGCGGAAATGCAAACCCAACTAGAGGTAGCCACCAGCCCCTATGTGGTTTTTTCTGTTCCGCTGCTTATTGAAAATGGTCTCGACAGTATGGCCGACACGGTACTGGTTGTAGATTGTAGTGAAGAGACGCAACTTGCCAGGGCGACACGCCGCGATGGCAGCAATATCGAAACAATAAAAAGCATTATGGCTTCTCAAGCCACCCGCCAACAACGGCTGGAAAAAGCACAGAATGTCATCGACAACAATGGCGAACTTTCTGCCTTGCCCCCACAGGTAAAATCTCTGCATCAGCAATATATGCAACAATCCGCGCAAAAAAGTGCCCGCTAACCCTCCGATCCCTGCTTAAAGCTTGATATTTTTGTACTTTTGCGCTGTAGTGCAAGAGTCTTGTGATCTTCGCTGTTCGATAACGGTACACATAGACCAGTTCTTACAACCACGCTTACCAGTTTCAACCATGCAGAGAGGGCCCATGACGACCACCATTTACGAATTTCCACTTAAAGAAAAAGTGCGGAATTACCTGCGTATCGAGCATTTATTAGCGCAGTTGAAAACCGGTGCGTCTGTGCAAAACCCTGCATTGCAGATTTATTTCTTTGAACAGCTGTTCACCCTGATGGACTTACTTGACCGCCTGGATTTGCGTACCGATTTGGTAAAAGATCTCGACGTTCATGAGCGCAATCTGGTGCACTGGTCACAGCATCCCAACATCGATACCAACGCGTTGGAGCAATCTTTAAAGTTGATCATTCAACTAAAAGGTAAATTGAAAGAGGAACGCAAGTTCGGCACTGCACTGAAAGACGATAAATTTCTCGCCTCTATCCGTCAGCGTTTCAGCATCCCTGGCGGTACATGTAGTTTTGATTTGCCCAACCTACATTACTGGTTGAACCGACCGCAAGACGACATCCATGAATCAATAAAAAATTGGTTGTTATCGCTGAAACTGCTCGAAGAAACCGTTTCTGTATTACTTTCATTTTTGCGTGAACGAGGACAATTTAAACCCTTCGAAGCCAGCAACGGCTTTTACCAAGGCGTGGCCGATGACAAATGCGGTTTGATGCGAATTCGCTGCGACAGTAATCAAGGTTATTACCCCACTTTTAGCGGCAACAAATACCGCTACGCCATTCGTTTCATGCTGTTTGAAAGTGCCGCGGGACAATCGCCCTCGGTAGAGAACACAGTGTCTTTTGCTATGGCGTCCTGTTAAACTCCAAACACGTTTTATCCGCATTATTTTGTAGCGCAAAGGTGAATACTTGTGAAAGTGAAATGTCCTATTTGCAGTGCTGACGTGGAATGGTCGGAAAAAAGTGAACACCGCCCTTTTTGCTCAAAAAAATGTCAGCTTATCGACCTTGGCGAATGGGCGGTTGAAGACCGCTCAATCCCCGGCCCTAAACAACATTCTGATACACCTCCGGGTCTTCCGGACATTGAAGACATAGAAGCAATGCTGAGCCAGCAGCAGGACGACTTTTTCAAGCTTTGATCGCCCTGCCCTGTCCGGCTGATTTCCCGGGAAGCCGACAACGCACTTCCCTTCTACAGATGAGGTCACCAACCCATTATGCTTAATACCATTACTTTGACGGGTGGCACACACGGCAATGAAACCAGTGGCATCCAGCTTATTCGCGACTGGCTAAAATTCGGCCTGCCTTCCCGTTTTTCTGCCCTTAATGTCGATTGCTCACTGGCGAATACAGCTGCGATAGCGGCAAACGTACGTTTCTTAGATGAAGATCTAAATCGCCAGTTTACCACTGAGCGCCTTGCGGGAGACAATCCGGCACGTGAAGCGGTTCTGGCCAAGGAACTGAACCAGAAATTCGGTCCTAAAGGCAATACACGTACAGATTTCTTTATTGATATTCATAACACCACCAGCAACATGGGCGCCACTCTGATTGTACTGGAAAATGATGATTTCAATGTGAAGCTGGCACGTTTCGTAAAGCAAGCCATGCCAGAAGCCAACATTCTGGTTGAAGACGAAAAAGCATTTGCTGATCACGGCTATCTTTGCACAGTGGGCAAAAAAGGGGTGATGATAGAAGTGGGCGCACAACCTCAGGGTGTGCTGCGGGAAGATGTCTATCAGTTAACGCTCACCATGGCAGAAGCCATCCTGGATTTTTGTGTGGCCTGGAACAATCAGGACGCCGCTCTGAATGAACTACCGCCTTGTGAAGCTTTCCGTCTTGGCTATGAACTCAAATTCCCCCTCGATGAGGACGGCATGCGAAAAGCCATGATCCACCACAGCATTCAGGATCAGGATTTCATCCCACTCTTGCCTGGCGCCCCCATGTTCCGCGGATTCGATGGTTCTGATTACGTGTGGGATGGAGAGAAAGAAACCTATCCTCACTTTGTGAATGAAGCAGCGTATCACAAACTCGACGTGGCATTTTCGACGTCAGATCGTATCGAGTTCTGATTTTTAAGTTAAATTCTTAAGGTCACCTCACCGAACAACATTGTTCTGCTTTGGCGAGGTGACCTTCGAATGATTTCAATTACGGCTTACATGCCGTCGTATTGCTTCCGCCAGCGCACACTGAATATTCGCCAGCGCGCTCACGTCTTGTTCATTTTCCAACATCAATTCTGTCAGCCATTTCTGCTTTTCAAGCAATGCCTTTGTTTCCTGACGCCACGCAGTGTGAGATTGTTCTGTTGATACCGGCGTAACCGGCTCACCATCAATCGCGTTCACCGCCATCAGTTTTGCCCGTTCTGCCTCTGCGGGTTCAGGGTTAAAAGAAAGCAGATACAAGAATCGTTCAAGTGAAGCCGGTTCAAGGGCTAGTTGTTCGATCCCCGCATAAACCACTTTCAGCGGCGCGCAATCTTCATATTCACTGAAAAGTAGGCCGCTGGCGCACGCAACCTGCTGGGCATCTTCCAGCGCTAACATGTCGTTGAGGTATTCCGCTTTTTCAGTAAGCAATGCCTCTCTGATGATGTGACTACAAAAAGGGAAAAGCTGGTAAACAGACACGGTTGCCACTTCCACTTGCTCATACAGCGGCGAAAGATAGTTAACCAGTTCGTCCTCGTCGCCGATGGTGAAAATAAACATGTCCAAATGACAGAGGAACACATCTTCTGGCCCCTCTATATAAGGTTTCGCTTTTATGCGCTGACCAATAAATCCAGGGCAAGCGCTGGCAATGGCGTACGGATCTTCGCCACGAAAGAAACAATCTGGATCAGGACGATAAATAACAATTTGCAAGGGTTTATCGTAAGCAAGGGAAGTAAAAAGCGCGTCGCACAGAAGTTTGTTATGACAACCGGCCAGCCATGCGTTAAGAAAATCAGGTAATGGCTCTACATGATTGTCTGCTGCACTATCCAAATTATCGAGGCTTGCGCGGGCAGCATTTCTGACGGGTTCTAACGCTTCATCAGCTTGCCCACAAAAAGCTTCAGCCTGATGAAGAAAAGTGGGTTCGTCGAAATCTGGCCCGTCGCATTGCTCAAGAAACAGTTGCAGCCTATCAAATACCTGACAAAGCACATCATGAACCTCGTCGGTATAAAGTAATTCGCCGTTTTGTAGCGCTTTTAGCACCTCTGTAGCGAACTGCGTAAGCGTATTCATGGCGTCGGATGACAGTAGCGCTGACAGCGTGGTAAGGGTTTCTGTATGTTTAATGACAAACGAGGAGGCAGTCAGCGATGGGTCATCAGATTCCAATGTTGACAGGCATTGTCGCGCTTGGGCGAGGTTGCGCATTGCCTGTGCAATAATGCTCGTCTTGAGTTCGCCCATGTTTACCCCTCAGCCTGCATCCGCTAATTTAAAACGGATAGGATATTATTCACCTTTGATTCCGAGCAGCCAGGTTTTACGAATTAAAGACTGCCGCGTGTAAGCCACTGCAAATTGAATATAGTCGCTATAGTGGAATCGTGCAGCTATACGATTGAGTAATGGTAGCGTTAGGCTGTTACCTACATCACATAGCGCCTCAATGGCACGACCCACGACTTGCTCACTCTGATCTTCCAGTACAAT
>Ga0208204_100234_pt1 | contig 18765 bp, 10 predicted proteins | sample DeeseametaMP2252_FD_184173 | JGI IMG/M metagenome (GOLD analysis project Ga0208204, IMG submission 184173) | Marine microbial communities from the Deep Pacific Ocean - MP2252 (SPAdes) | ecosystem: Environmental > Aquatic > Marine > Oceanic | place: West of El Salvador, Pacific Ocean | collected...
TTATTGTAGATACTTATGGTGGGCATGGCGCACACGGTGGGGGAGCTTTTTCCGGTAAAGATCCTACAAAAGTTGATCGTTCTGCGGCCTATGCTGCAAGACAAGTTGCAAAACATGTTGTTGCTGCAGGTCTTGCTGATAAAGCATTGGTGCAAGTTGCTTACGCAATTGGTATCTCAAAGCCGATGTCATTCTTGGTGGACACTTTTGGCACTAACAAAGTTGATCAAGACGCGATTACAAAGGCTGTAAACGACATTTTTGACATGAGACCTAAAGCGATTGTTCAAAGATTGGATCTCCTTAGACCTATGTATAAGCAAACCGCTGCATACGGACACTTTGGAAGAACTTCCAGTAATGGTTTTACTTGGGAAAACCTTGATTACTTAGAAGAGCTAAAGTCTAGATTCTAATATCAGGCCTCCAGGCGGAGGCCTTTTTTTTGCCATAGTTGCAGCCTTTTAAAGATCGTCTATAATCAAGTAATGGATGAAATCTACTTTTTAGTTCGGTACACACCGTTTTGGGCGGTACCTTTGCTTTTAATTGGCGGAGAATTCGCTTATTTATTCTGGCTTCGAAGAAAACAAAAACTCACAATGTTGTGTCTATCTTTCGCTGCTTTTGGACTTTGTGCTCTAGTTTATTATTACTGGGCAGGAGGCCCTGAGAAGTCGGTAAAATACTTTATGGAATTTGTAAGATTTTATTCAACCTGATTTGCAAGTGTCTGATATTATTGAAGGGTTGGGGCCAGCCCGGAAGATAATTCCGGTGTCTAAAAATTGACACCTGTGTTCGACTTCGCTAGCATTTATAAGCGGAGATATAATGGACGATATTAATTTTTTACACAATTCCTTTGAACAAAAAATCCAAAAGCCAATCACATTCACTGATGAAGACGAGATGGAGGAGTTTGGATTAAATCCCAGAATTTTTATAGTTGAAGACGACAAGGTACTTGGTTTAAGTATCAAAAAGTACCTTATGAAAACTTTAAATTGTGAGGTGGAGTTATTCACTAACTCTATGGATTGTTTGTCCAGACTGATGGGGGACCCCGCTAGAACTAAACCATTTTGTCTTATTACAGATATTAGTCTTGAGCATGGAGGGGATGGCCTTCTATTAATAGATAATCTAAAAGATAAAGGCTTTAATTTTGTATCTATTGCTATGACTGGCTTTGCCAGTATTGAGACTGCGATATCGGCCACTAGAAAAGGTGTATATCACTATCTAACCAAACCATTTGAGCTTGAAAACTTACAGAAGCTTGTAATCGAGGCGATCAATAAAAAACTTGGAATAGGTCTTTCTCAACTTAAATCCGAAGTTGATTCTGTTTCAAAGTTCAATAGGCCAAGCAATCTTAGAATAGAGAAGCCGAGTGAGGATGATATTTTTTGTCACATGATTGGTCGCTCAAAAGTGATGAAAGAGGTGTTTGAGCGAATCCAAAAGGTTGCACTCACAGAGTCTACTGTATTGGTAACCGGTCCATCTGGTACTGGGAAAGAGCTTGTGGCCCACGCTATCCACGAGTTGAGCTCAAGAGGAAGGAGAAACAAGGTTAGCGTTAATTGTGGGGCCATTCCAAGAGATCTTCTTGAGTCCGAATTATTTGGACATGTTAAAGGATCATTTACTGGAGCAATTTCCAATAGAAAAGGGCGATTTGAGTTGGCCGACAAAGGCTCAATCTTTTTAGATGAGATTGGGGATATGCCACACATGCTTCAAGTTAAACTCTTGAGGGTACTACAAAGTAGAACCATTGAACCTGTTGGTTCGACTGACACGATCACAATTGATACTAGGGTTATTGCCGCTACCCATAGGGATCTTGAAAAAATGGTCTCGGAGGGCAAGTTTAGAGAGGATCTTTTCTATCGTTTAAATGTAATCCCTATAAAAATTCCGGCATTAAAGGAAAGAAGGGAAGATATACCACTTCTTATTTCGTATTTTGTGGATCGTTTTTCATCTGCTGATAGAAGCAATGAAATTAGCTTCAGTGATAAGGCTCTTGAAATGCTTTTAAGCTATGACTGGCCAGGCAATGTAAGAGAGCTTGAAAACATAATTGAAAGACTAGTTATTCTTAGAGGTGGAAATGAGATTTTGCCTGAAGATCTTCCTGCAAAGATTTTTAGACACAACCCTCTTGCCACTGATCATTACAAGCACATTTTTGAGCTTCCAGAAGAGGGTGTTGATCTTAAAAGAGTTCTTTCCGATATTGAAGATTCTTTAATTCTTCAGGCATTAAGTTTTACTGGCGGCAATAAAAATCAAGCAAGCAAGTTGCTGAATCTGAATAGAACGACGTTAATCGAAAAAATGAAAAAGAAGGCCCTTCACATCTAATGGGCCTTCGTAAAAGAGTGCTCGAGATTCTTCAAGATAGGAATCTTGAAGCACTGGAGCGTGAAAAAAAACTTCAACAATTTTTAGGCCTTGATCATCAACTCATTGAAAGGGGAGTAAGCTCACCAAATCCAGAAGTCTATTGTGGGCTTGAGGAGTTGGCCTTATCCACTCCTTTTGACGATTACTATTCAATTCTAAAAGATATTGAAGCTAATAGTACTTTGGTTGATTTGGGTGCCGGGCACTCAAAAGGCTCAATTCTTTCAAAGGCGCTAGGACAAGATAATGTTCTTTCCCTTGAAGTCGAAAAGAGCAGGGTCTTTGAGGTAAAAAAGATAGCACAAAGGCTAGGTGTGAATGCTGAAGGTATAGAGGTATTTGACCTTTTGTCTGAAGATATTCCCCTGGCACAGAATTACTTTATCTACCTCCCACTTGGAGCATTGATTTTTAAGCCGATAGAGTTTTTGTTAAAAGAGAATCATTGTGCATATTTTTATGTCATGGAGTCGCATGGTGATGTTCTAGACTTTTTTAATGCATGTACCAACTGGTTTGATTTAGTGAAAGTGCTGCCTAGCCAAACCTCCAGGCATAAAACAGGCATCTATAAATACAGGTTTAATCCTCGTGAAATTACTAGACCCCAAGAAAACTCGTTTGATTTGATTTATGAAATTATTCAAAACTACTCAAAAAATCTAACCTACAAATTGATAAAAGAAAGCGGTGAATGTCTTATTCAATCAAGTTTGCTTCTTCCTTTGATGTATAACGGTAAAATGACATTAGAGTGTAAGGAAGTCATGCGCATTATTGACTTTGAAAATGTGCAGCTATTTAGAGCTTGATTTAAAATTATATTGAAATGTGGTTTTTATAATTCAATAATCATTGGCATGAAGATTTTATTGATTTCTTTGGTATTATTCAGTTGTGCTGGTTTGTTTTCAAAAGAAAAGAAAAACTTCTTGGAATTGTCTGGCAAGTCTCGTCCGTTGGCACTTAGTTATCAAAATGCAAAATTTAAAGATAAGTTAGTAAAACAAGACATGGCCCCGTTGGGCTCTGCTGCAATTACAAGCTCAGGAGCACTTGCAGAAAAAGGTATTAAACATATAATACACGCGGCGACGGGAAGCATGGCAAAGACTGGTGAAATATACAACCCCTCATTGGAGAGTATCGATAACTCAATTAAGAATGCCATTAAAATTGCAGACAAATACAATATAAAATCTGTGGCCATTCCTTTTATAGGTTCAGGAATTTTCATTTCCCGAATGGGGACTACTAAAGAGAAACTGGCATTTTTGCTTTTAAAGGCTTCCGCGACTGGCAATGCTCATGTCGTGGCCGTCGCCTATGATGAAAAAGACTTAAAGGTTTTCACCAAGGCCTATGAAAAACTTGAGGCGCCTGAAAAGAAAAAGGTTAAGCTTGTAAAAGGTTCGATTACCGACTACTCCCTTCATAAGAGCGTGGCAATTATAAATGCCGCCAATATCGAATTAGTTTTTGGTGGAGGAGTTTCAGGCCATATCGGCAAGGCAAGCGGCAAATCCCAAGAAATCAATCAGGAATGCCGCAAGCTAATTAACGCTCTTAAAAAATAAACTTAAAAACAGTTATTGTTTTCACCTTCATCAATCAAATCTTGAAGCTTGCTCAACTGCGCAGGTGAAACAGCATTTGGGAGATCTCTTGAAAATTTGTTAAGAGTATCTGCAATCCCACAGAAATCAGACTTCGCTCTATTATCTCCTGCATTGGCAATATGAGAATTGTAAATGTAATTGTGCCAATTCTTCTTCTCTGTATTGCTCAATGTATAAAGTTGAGTGCTTCTAAAGTTATCAAATGCATCTGATGTTAATGTATCTAGCATAATATCTAACAACGCCTTAGCGGCTGTATTTTTTCTCTTTAGGCCTTCAAATAGAAGGTGGTGTAGATAACTTCCATCTAAAGAGAAAGCGGTCAACTCCTCAAGCGTTTGGTCGAAGTTGGCATTGCCTTGATTATACGATTCAATAAAGCGTGCAAGTGGATGTCCTCTGTATCTTAAGCTGCCTGGATACTTCGGGTTTAGAGCAAAGTAGGATGCGTTCTGAAGCATGGCATAGCCGTAAGCAAACTTCTCATCATCACTTAAACTCAAAGCAAGGTTTACAAAGAATGCTTCTGCGTTATTTTGTTCATTGATTTTTGCCTGGTCATCTTTCCCTGTAACAATTTTGTTTAAGAAAACATCATAGTATCCAGAAAGAATCATTCTGAACGTATTTGTAGGCGATGCATGACTTTTCTGCTCTCTAATGGATCTATCGTAGAGCATTCTAAGAAATGTTACTTCGTCAAAAAAACTTGGAAGCTTTAAACTACCTTGGGCGTATTTTCCAAGAATCTTGTACGTTTCTTCTGACGTTAATGGAAGTGACAATTTAGAGATTGCATTTTTCCACCTTTGAGTGTCAGCACTAGCGACGTTTCCTTCAAGGTGACTTTCAAGGATTGTGCCCATGTGTACTGGATCTAAATTGGCAAAGCCACCTGACTCAAAGTTTGAGTAAAGCCCTGCAAGAATAGATGTTTTGTCTATTTTTGGATTGGTTATCGCTGCATAGGCCTGGTCGAAGAACTCAATTCCTTGTGTGAGGTAATTGTTGAAAATGATGTATACATATGGCATCGCTCTATCACGCTTGCCCGCATCATCAACAAACTGGCTTAGGAGTTTTAAGATAATAAATTGGCTTTGAAGTTTCAATTTAGAAACATTTGAGCCACTTGGAAGTGCCTTAAAAAAGGCTGTGATTTGTGCTGCTTCAGTTATTTTTGCATCGGCCAGTGGGTCAAATACATTGTCAGATTTAAAAATCGAGCTCCAAATTTTAGTAACTACCTGTTGGCCTAATTTTGCTGGAGCGTACTCTCTAAGCATTAGGTATGCCGCAATAACATTGTATTTGTGAAGGTCTGCCTTGTTGGTAAGCTTAAGAGCAACATCGGTAAATATGCTTTGAAGTTTATTTGAACCTTTTATTGCAGACTTGATGTCGTTGTAATCGAGGTAGATGTCTTCCAGGGCTCGGATTGCTTGCTCTTCATATACTTCATTTTTCTTTTTATCAGATAGGTCACGGCCTGTGTACCTTAAAACTCTTGCGATTAGATTCAATGGAGGTATTTCTTTCATCTCCTCAGGATCATTTAGAATTTCTACAAGATTCATTCGTGCTTTATGGTTGATAATCGTCATTTCACCAATTCGTGCCCGCTCGGCCTTCATGTATTGTATTGTTAAGTCAGCATGTGCCTGGTAAGAAGCTCCAGAAAACTTTTTATTTAAAAGAAGGTCACTTTCAAGTTGGGCAGAGTTACCACTCCACTGGGCAATGGCCTGAGGGTCACGAATAACATACCAAGCAGTATTTCCTACACCACCACCGCTATAGAACTTGATATCCCACGGCTTACTGTCGCATGTAGATTGATTTGGATAGTATTTTCCATCATGCCCGCAATGTTTTTTTCCTAAATTAGCATCGTAGAGTACGATGTCATCAACGAGGTCTAGTCTGATAACTCTATCGCCGTAGCCCATACTTCCAACAGGTGTCTTAGCACAATATAGTCCTGGCCCTGCAACAGCACCATTAGATGTTCCCGGTGTCGTGTAAAAAGTTACGCTTCCATTATTTGCTTTGGCAAATGCATACTTTTTTGTCAGGTAACCACTGCCTCTTTCATCGAGCCAGTGGTAGCAGTGGCTAATGGGAAGATGTGGGCTATTGATCGTATTTTGATCCATGTTTGCCCATAGAGGAAGAGCTATAAAGATTAGTAATAAACGTGTAACAGAAGTTTTGTTAATTTTAGTTAAATCCATATTGAATTCCCATGATATAAGCCGTATCGCTATGTGCTTCGATTATAATTGATTTTGCTTTAATTCCATTTCCTGATGCGTGTCCGGAAATAACCCCCTGTGGAGCTACATTTTCTTGATCCACCAATGTGATCCTCTTTCCATCTACTCTTTCAATGATTATTGAAACTCTTGCGTGCCCTAGGCTTCCTGTGCCGCCATCTCTGTTTCTAACGCCGTCGGGCTTTGTATCTCCAGCCGCAACATTAACAGATTGAATGCTTTCTCCATTTAGATTTATTACCAAAGAATCTGGTCTTCCCCTGTGTGGGCTCAGTCTTTTTGCTCCTGGAAATTTGCCTCCATACCTTTGTCCGCCGCCAAATTTTCTCCCTTTAAAGGTTTCTGGATCACCCATGAAGGTTTTACTTCTGGTGAAGCTCAGGTCAACATAATTATTGGACTTTGGAGGCACCACTTTAACGACAACACTGTCTAGGTAAACTGGATCATCACCAAGTACTTCAATCTTTATAAGATCTGATCGCAGAGGCTGCTTTAGTTCTTTTCCAGTTCTTAGGGACTTGTGACCCTTTAATGGCCATTCATAGAGATTGTCAAACTCTGGACCTTTTTTGATCTCAGCAAATTTGGACCCTTTGTCAGAGCTAACAGGACCTCCCCATGTTCTCCAGGAATCTTTATAGGGAAGTTCTACACTATGAACTTGAACTGATGTGTATGCAGGATATTGATCGTATACCTTGTGACCATTATTAAAGGAGGCATATCCTCTTTGGTCTTTAGGATTTTGTCTGTGTCCTAAGATAACATTGGCCAGAGGACGATCAGAAAAACCTTCAGGCAGAACTAGATAGACTGATTCACCAGGCAAAACTCTCTTTTCACCTTTGAACCTAAATTCTGCGTCCCAATCACTTTTCGATGATGGAGAGTACTCAATCTGAATCACTTTGGTAGGGAAGTAACTGGCATCCTTTGAAATAACCTTATTTACGTTGTCATACTTTGGATTGTTATCCATTAAAGCGTGAGGTGCTACTCCATTAGTGACCTTTACAAAAGGGAAGTCTATGTAGACTGGCATATCTTGATCTTCGAGTTCATCCATAGCGTCTGTTACAAACTTTAAAAAAGACTTGTCATATTCCTGGATTGAAAAGGTATCGAAGATGCTTTGAGGTATAGTCGTACCTTCTGCTGCAAGGACAGCTACTAGACTCCCAGGTGCCACTGGTGCATGTGAGCTATCTCCGCATGCATAGAAGCTAAAGTCTTTATTACATATTGAAGTTCCCTTGGGATTCTTTAACGCTGCGACAAAACCCTCTTGTCCATCATTAATTTTGTGAAAGCTAAACGTATCATTATGATCGGCAACCACCACACTCTGAATGTCATTATTTCTAATGTGACCATAATATACAACTTCCCCTGAAACCTTCTCCATAGGGCAATCGTTAATGTTCATGATAAGTTGATATTCACTTTTCAATAGGGAGTATGCACCTAGAAATTCTTCATCTTTTTCAGCATTTGAAAGAAAGCTTGTAAGTCTTGAGGATTTAGCAAGTTGCTCGTAGAAGTCATTTAGAAGATCTTTTGCAAAAAAGCTTGCCATGTTTTGATCACGAACCTCTTTGTTTGACTTAATTGAATTATAGAGACCCCTGTCAATAAGTGATGAACGAATATCACTGTACAGGCCAGAGTTTGTATGGTGGTCCTGTATTTTTACTCTCATGCCTGCAAGGTATTTAGACTCTATAAGCTTTTCCTCCTCAAACAAGGAGTAAGAAATAAAGGCCTCAATGGGATTTGCGTAAGGAGAAACTTCTACGAAGTGTTCCTTGTTCACTTTTGGCGAAGCTATAAGATTTCCCAGGCAGTCAATCCCAAAGGCCGGTTTTAGGGAACACATTAATATTGAAAGGGGAGCTATAACCTTTTTCATTTTTAGTTCCTTAGTAGCCTTGCCCATGCTCTTTGATCAATTTCTAGTAAAATGAAAAGACTTCTTTGACCTAAAGAGAAGTTGTTGTCTGCAACAAGTGCTAAACTTGGCCTTCCGTTTGGAAGTATTGGGCCAATAGCGAGGCCTTCAAAGTTGTCCAGCCTTCTAAAACCTGGCGAAAGCTCATTTAGGATGTCATCTAAGTCGATTAGAAGTGTCTTTTCAAGTGTGTAGTCTTTGATTTTCTCAGCCTCTGCTTTCTTTTTCTTTTTCTTCTTTTGCTTGTAGTTTGTCTGCGCACGTTGTCTGCTCACTGGTTGAACATCCTGAAAGTGTCTTTGGCTAGGATCGTACGGACCATACTTGTCTCCCATATGAAAATGAGTACCCGATGGGATCTGGTATGGATCAATCTTATTCTCAGAAGGCTTGTCGTTGTTATTATTAGCTGGACGTAAGGTGATTCTTCGTTTGCCGTCCTCACTGCTTTCATCATCATCTTTTTGTTCTTCTTTCTCTTCTTCTTCTTCTTCTTCTTCTTCTTCTTCCTCTTCTTTTTCCTCTTGGCCAAGCTCTGCGGGAATTGGTTGAGCACTGTTTAGGTTAACGTGAAAGATTTTGGATGTGATTTTTCTTCTCCCGGCATCCCAACTTCTCTCTAAGATTAAAAGATTATTTTCGTCTAAAGCGAGTACTTCACTAACTCCATTGTCCGTTTCATTATCCAATACATAGAAGTATTGAGAATCTTCCGAATAAGTTTTAGCGTCTTTGATGTACTTTGTAATTCTAACCGTTTCGCCTACAAATTTAATGCAATCCATCCAGCAGTCGCCATCCTTCCAAGTATACTTGTCGTCCTGCTTAAGTGTGCTTTCGTTTGCAATAAATAAAGAGCTCTTGCTAGGAGAAATTGAAAGACTTTCTATTCCCTTGTTAAATTGCATGCCTTTATGAAAGTCTTTTCCAGTTCCAGCTTTGTAGCTTTCGGCGATGGGCAAATTACTAACTTTAACTCCATCTGGAGAGAAAATAGTTATGGCCTCATCTGCTGAATGACTTCCTACTTCAGAAGAAATTATAATCTCTCCATTTGCTCCAAAGTCCATTCCCTCTGGGTCCATTCCCCAGCTAAAAGAATCGTTTTCAGCTGGTGTTTTGCCATCTTTTGAAGGGCTACCTTTTAGAGGAAGTTTTTGTTTCTTTTTAAATTTAATTAACTTGTTTTCGTTAAGTTCTATGCCACCTTTTCCAAATTTATAATCATATACATAAATTCTTGGTTCCCCATAGCGACCTTTGTCATCACTTAGAAAGAACACTTTGGAATTTTCACTATCAAACCTTAAGGCTGAAAGCCCGCCTAAAACAACCCTCTCCTGCTTAAAGATTGTATTGCTGTGAATGTTGTAATCACCGTATAGGCTGAGGTATTTGTTTTTGACACTTGTTCTTCTGTATTTTTGATCGTCAAAACAGTTGTCGATAACGTAGTAGTATGGATTTGTATTCTTGTTATTAAATAGTGAGAAGGAGAAACCATCTTCAAGCTCATCAGTGCGGTAGTCAAAGTATCCCAATATTCCAGTGTTGATACCTTTTTCGAAACAGCTCATGAATTCATTGTTGTCAATTTGATTTCTGATTTCAGCATCAGCACACGATGAATATGCCGATTTTGTAGAGAAATTGTATTTACTCTTAACCGTCGCCTTACAATTTTGGAAATCTTTTGAGTGAGCAAAAAGATCGATCACGTCATCTTCTTGTGTGCACATCTCCAAACTTTCATGGATTGAAAGATTGTCCTTTTTAAGATTCTCCACACAGGTTGAGAAGTTTTTATTCTCAGCTGAATCTCTAAACTTTTCCTCTACGCAGCTTGCAGTTAAAAGGCTTAATGGGAATTTATCTTTGTTGTTATTTATACACTCAATACTGTCGTTTATGTCTTTACTCGTACAGAGCTTTATTGCATTTGTCTTTGAAACTCCGGCACCTGTAAGATTTGTCATGCATGGTAGATAAATATTTTTCTGGACATTGATTCTTGCTTGATAGTCTTCACAAATTTTAAGACCTTCATGGAATTTATGTATGGAAAGAATATCACTTGCACATGAAACACGTTTGTCGGAATCATTTTCAATACATATTTTAAGCGTGTCCATATAGTTTAGTTTGAACTTCTTGGCATCTTTCATGCAGTCGTCAAAACCCCATGCATAAACGCCATTGCCAATCTTCTCATCTAGGCAAAGTAACACATTCTTTTCAGGATGATTTTTTGTCATTTCCTCTTCACAAGTTGAGAATTTAAAAGAGTTAATATAGCGGTTAAAATTGTAATCTAGACAAGTGTGAAAAAAGAATGGCCTTTTTTCGATATGCTTTTCCATTGTATCAAAGCATTGAAAGTATTTGCTCCAGTCAATACCGTTGATTGACCATTTATTGTAGGTAAGGTTTTTTGTTTCACAAATTTTATAGTGCTTTTCAAGGTCAGAGGAGAGCTTGCTATGCTCTTCAAATCTTTCTACACATTCGTTTGCGTATGCATTTGAGAAAGTCATAAAAAGTGTAAAAGCGACTAAGTTCTTGATTTTAATTCGTTTCATCTACCAATCTCTTTTGTATGTTTAGTCCGCCGATAATAGCTCTTTACTGCACTGCGTGCTATAGAAGTGTAAAAAAGTAATGCATTGCATCTTGAGCTCTTTAAGCTATTGATATTTATAAGGTTTCTTGGTGATTAAAAGATTGGTTTAGTCTTCTAAAGGCTTTTTGAATATATTCCGAAGAGCTACTTAGATAGGACCAACTTATGAAATTATTAGCTTTGTGTATTTTTGTCATTTTAAGCCTTTCAAGCTGTTCTTCTGTGAATAGGAGTGTTTCACGCTTGCCCGCGAATCACCTTCCAGAAGTTTATGAGTTTAAAAAGGAGCTTTATATCTTTACCGGGCCAGGCTCAATGGCTGCAGAGTATCCTATTGCTACATCACTAAAAAATTTACCTGTTGAAGTTTCTTTTACCAAACCCCTTCCTGACTCAGTTTCTTGTAAGGTTGGAGAAATGGGCCGCTTCTCTAAAAAAATGAACTACACTTTGCAAGCTTATGCCAATGGAGCTTTTCAAACAATCTTTTGTAAAAATGAATATGATGGCAAATCGGATATGCCTTACTACAATAGAGTGGAGGTCCTTTATAGGATAAACAACAGAACTAAATCTATGCCTTTTGACCAGACCCAAGTGTATCTCTCCTTCGAAACTCTTCTGGATGAGCTTGAAGATAGAACTCCATCTGATGACTTAATTAAGTATGTCGAAGACTCTCTTGAAGAAAATGTTTATGAGCTGAACTATGAAAATGGACTCTCTTTTGAGTTGGATATCACTTCTGAGGCGGTTGAGCTTACTTTATATGATGGTGAGGTAGAGTTTGATGAGGGATGGTTTAGCTCTGAAACTACCGGGCCAGTGGGAGTGGAGCCTAGTGAACGAAAAAGGGACACCCTTGCTGACCCGGATATGAATGCATACGAACTGTCTTGTACTTTTGATGACAAGGTTGTTAAAGCATCAGAGTTTAAACAACTATTCTTCATGGACTTTAATGGAAAAGTTACTTGTAGAGTTAATCTCTATTATAAGTATGCCAAAAATCAGCATGAGGGCTCATACAGAGTTCATATGAAAAGAGTTCCTTTGAACAAAATTAAACAAAAATTAGAGAGCTTAGTAGATGAAGAGGAACTGGCACATAAGGAAGTAGTCGAGAAAATTTGGCGAGAAGACAAAAGTGATCTTGATTTTATTTGGCAGAGCATAGCGGGAGATCAATCGCAGGCATTAGATAATTTTAATGCAAGGGTTGCTCAGATAAAAAGAAGTAGGTACGAAAATAAAAGAGATAGTCTCATAAATAGCCTGTTCCCAGAGGAAGTAAAAGGTGTGATTGGTAGGGGGGTTAGCTCTTTCAAGTTCACACCTGTTCAAAAGAAGTATTTCCTTCCAAATGGAGCTGTTAAAAGCAAAACCTATCTTCTTATGACAGGGAGAACGGACGGATTGTTTAAATCTCCTTATTTCAATTTTACGTTTGAATATACTCCTTTCGGGGAGAATATTAATGTTTATCTATATGCTGAAAATGCATGGAAAGATGGCTTCAAGCCTATTGAAATGGAAGTGTGCCTAGCAGACAAGCAAAACTTCTATAAAGACCTTTTTGACCTTCAAGAAAGGGGTAATTCTGAACAGATATATATTGATGACTATGTTAAAAAGCTTTCAAAGTATCAGACCGCTGGTGGCGTAGGACAATGTGTTGTTTTTGATAGTGAAAACAGCTCGCTCTCTAGAAGTGAAGAACTGTTTTGGATTGGGGGCGACACAGATGCAAAGAATATGAAGGCGATAGAGTCCTTTGGAGCCACGTATAATGGAAAATTTAACGAGGTGGATCTAAGGTATATTTACGAAGTGGAGGCTGATCACCACCCTGCTAGAGGGCGCAAGTATCAAGAAGGACAATTTGTACAAGAGCAGCAAGGAATATCTGGAATTCCCAAGTCTCTTGGTGGCAGCAATCCTTTCCTGGAGCCTTAGTCTGCACTATAAAAAACTTTGGGCACTTTACCATTTATCGTGATGTTGCCCAAGGACTTACCCCACATAAGAGAAGGGGCAGGGTTTGTTTCCAGTTCAAGACGATCAGCAAGCTCTTTTTCTATTGAGCACTTTTCACCTTCGTCACATAAGGCAATTACAAAGTCTGCAGGGAAGGTTCTATCTGAAATTTTAACACCGTCTTCAGTGTCTTGAACATATAGAGCCGACTTAGTGTAGTCACACTCTCTTATAGAATCATAAAAATCATTCATCACAAAACAGTTTGCTCCACTAGGGTTTACAAGTCCTGCGATGTAGGTTTTTTTCTTATAAGAGAACTTTAAAAGACCTAACTCAACGGAACTATTAAGGGGGTTTGTTTTAAAAAAGCCTTTGATGTCTTTGGCATCTATATGGCCTGGAGTAATAAATTCTCCTGTATCTGAGTGTGCTGCACTTCCATAGCCGCCTCTCCAAGCACCATTTAAAACGTAATTGTAGTAAGTCAGATCGAGGCTTCTTTTATCTTCTTCCTTAAAAGATACAAGCACTTCCTTATTATAAAGATAACAAATCGCTGGTGATATCGAGGAGAAGACTAACCAAGGATTCCAGTCCAAATAAGAAGGCGACCATCGATTTAAACTCTGGGATTCTAGAGTGGAAAATGGCAAAGAGAAAAAATGTCCGTCCATGATCTTCTTAGCTCTTGAAGAGGCCTCCACCTCTGTTAGAGGAATTTCTTTGGATGCTTTTGCTAGCTCACTATCAATGTAAGAGCCCATCCCTAGTAGAGGAAATGGGGAGCTTTTCCCCATAAGCTTCATCTTTAGCTTTGTAAAAACTTTAGATTCTACGTTGGCTGCACTGTTTCCAAACATTGCCTTAATAGCATCAAATTTTGTGTATTGATCAGTATTCATGGCACGCCAGAGATATTTCCCGTTCCTAGGGAAAATTGTCGAACTTATGACTCGCACGCTAGGATCATGGTGAGCAATGCTAAACTTTGGTTTGTATTCTAAGCGCTCTTTTATGATCTGATCTTCTGTTAGATCCTCCATCCCGGAAAAGTAAGCAATAAAGCTGTAACCATTTTTCTTTTTGTCAAAGATTGCATGCGTGTTCGAACAGTTCGAAGAATCAATCTCAAGTCTAGGCTGTCCTTGAGCGAAGGCAAAACAACTGTTTTGTTTACTTCCTTTCCAGTAAGACTTAGTGGCAAGTTTCTGCACGCACTCATCAAGTTGAAGCTCTAAGTAAACTGTTCCATCAGCTTGCGAGTAAGCACAAGAGTTTGATGTCCAGTTTAAGGGGAAGTTCAATGCCTGTGCACATTCTAATCGTGTGGCACGTGAAGTATTTCCTGTGGTGATGTCTTGAGAGATACAGCGTCCATTTTTCACTTTAAAAATCGTAGGCTGATATGAGTTTTGAGCAACGAGTCTTGCATTGGCAAAGGTATTTGCATCACTATACTCCGAACGTACATTGTCTGTAAAATCTCTCTTCTTTACTGATAGAAGGAGAGACAAATAGGTCACTGCCAATTTATCTTTCTCCTTATCAAAAGAGTCTTGAGAAGTAGGAAGATACTGTTGGTGGTTTGAAAAATACCCGGCCTTCTTAAGAGATTGTATTTCAGATTGAGCAATTGCATAAGTGTCGAAATAGTATTGGTATTGACCCAGGTAAAGGGTGTTTTCTGCAGGAATAGCACCGTTAGCTGTCTTAGAGGTTATGTAGATTGAATTGTCTAAATCACTTGTGATTTTCTTTAGACTCACTGAGTTTGAATAGATGATACTTCCAAGTCCATCTTCTATAACAGTCTTAAGGGGGGTAGAGTGAATCTGGATTTTATTAAGAATCAAATCAGTTCTTGTTTTTGGTAAGTCTGAAGCAATGTGAACGATAAAATTGTCGTTTCCAATAAGTCTTTCAATAACCTCTTTTGCATGGGTTCTTACCACGTATGTATATGCTCTACCGTCATTTACTTGAAAAAGCTGTGCTTGTTTAACAAGGGACTGTTTTGATCCTGGTATACCTTGAATTAAAGTTGAATCAAGATCAAATACAACATGTCTAACCTGTGCAAACAAAGGTCCTACTAAAAACATGAGGATTATTAATAACTTCACAGCTTCATTCCTTTATAAAGTAAATATGGGTACCTATTTTGATATTTTGCTTCACATTTATATACAGGCTTGCCTGAGCTCTTGAGTATCTCAACGGTTGTTGCATCTACATTGGATACATGTGGACAGTCCACCAAAAAGTGAGAAACATTTTCAAGCTTAACGGTTCCCCACATTTGGGTTTCGAAATAGTTGCCTTCAAGGGCCAAAGCACTTTTAGGCCTAACAAAAAAAGTTCTTACGTCGTCTTTCCCTACCTTATAGGTCAAACTGTCTTCTAAGCTAAATGTTGACCTATTTTTAACCTCATCTTTTATAATGGCATAGACATTGCCATAACCAGAATAAATTTGAGTGTACCCTGTTTGGTCTGAAGCTTTCTTTAAAAGTAGAAAAGCGTATTTAGGTCTAAGATTGTGTGCCTTGATGCCAATGTCTCCGTAATTTTTCTCAATATTCAGACCCAAGAATCTGTCTTCGGCTTGGGCCCTATGCCCAGGACTATAATAACCGTTGCTATGTCCAAGTCTATGTTGGTTTAAAAAGCCTTTTTCCAATATCTTTTGAGTCCACTCTGAGTCAAAAGCTATGGCTATTTTAGTGTCGTTAAAGTAGTCGTAACCTGGTTTTCTTTCTTTTGTCTCGGATTTGTGCTTTCTAATTATAAGTGAAGTGGCTATTTGATTCACTTCGTATTCTTCGAAGAGCTGTTCTGGAATCACTGAGCTATCCGTTAGAGATATAATTGAAGCAACCCCTGACGTTCCAAAATAATCAATGTCGAATTCGATGACTGGCGTTCCATCCTTGATGTTGTAAACGAAAAGTCCACACAAGGAGTCTGATGCTTCGCCAAAATAGAACAAATCATTAATAAAGACCGCGCATTTTTTATCATTTTTTGATTTTATCCAGTAGTGAGAAAGCTCATCGGCATTAAGACAATCATTTAGAGGCTTTTCAGAAAGGACTGCGCCATGTGCAGTCTCTCTTTGGTAGCAGGCGTCCACAGTGTAATCATCTTGGTTAAAGTTGAAGGCCAGCTCTGTTGTTAAAACATTTATGCAATCTTCCATTGGGGAATCATTTAATTTTCTGTCCTCTTTTAAAGAGTATAACTCACACCCTAATACTTGGCTTTTGTCTTGATTGAAGACCCACTTATATGCTTCTTTATAAAAGTTATTCTGAGCAAGGATTTTTCCGAATTCATATGCATCGCTCTCTTCGTAAGAGTTAATTTCGTCAGTTAAAGAAACTGCAATATCACTTGAAAATAAGTCAAGATCAATAAACTTTGCCATTAATGAAGCAAGCTTGTATTGTTCTAAAGACCACTCTTTTTCTGTTTTCGGTACATGCTGTTTTATTAGGTTCCACTCAGCATCGTTGAGAGAGTCCTTGTGTTTCATTGCATCCTCAAATGAGTTGAAGTACCAAAGCTGTTTTGGAAGAGCGACCCTATTAGGTGAATCTTTCCCCCCAAAATACCTAAGGTCATTTGTCACTACAATGACATTGTCTGTATCAGATGTGATTTTATTTAAATCCAGCAGCCCATCAACTAAATCATCATAGGATAGGATTCTGTTGACAGAATATTCTGTGAAGTGAGCACTCAAACTATCTTTAAATGGTGCGGGCAAAGAGAAACCATTCAAAATATTTACGGCCCATTCATGAGAGTTTCGGGTCACGAAGTGGGGAACAATTGAATTATCTCTTTGAAGTTTTAAAAAAAACTCAGAAACGTGAGGTGTTTTTATATACAAATTACCAAATGATGAAGGAAAGGGGCGAGCAAAGACTCTTGAGCTGGCAGGATAGTCATCTTTCTTCCAAGTAGGAACTTCTTTGACCAATACACCGTCCATATCGATAACGATATGCTTCACCGCTGCAAACGATGTAGTTGCTGAAACAGCAAGTATGAATAAGAAGGCATTTATGAAAAAACTCATGTTCCCCTTAAAAGAGCAAAAGAAAGGCCATCTTTCTCATGCTAAATCAGACACTTACTTGCACAATTCTGTATACATTCCGTCTTTTGTCTAAACTTTAAACAGTTTCAGTCTTCACGGTCATAGTGTTGAATAAATCCACTATAAGCTCCAGCTCCATACCATCGATTAGGAATGGACCACAGTTTTACAATAGGCATATCTTTGGTTCTAAATTGAACAAATTCAATGTCATTAATACTTAAATCATCGGTGTAGTGTGCTTCTAGGAAGCCTAAGCGGTGATATGCCACTTTAGACCAAAATCTGTCAGAGTTTGATATCTTCAACAAATCTTTAATTATTGTTGCTCTATCATACGGTTTGCCCTTAGAGCGAATACTCGTTCCATTTCTTACATGGTGGATGATGTGTAGTGCTATGGCCTCATTGTAATGGTTATTAGTGTATACTTGATTGCCAAAATCTCGTTTCATGCTTTCTGTTGCAGGGGAGTAAATACTTCTTCCTAAAACTTCTTTTGTCCAACTAAAGCCTGTATAGATACTTCCCCAAGAGAAATTGCTGTCATTTTTAAGTCTCAATAAAACAGTGCCATAGTTTTGTATTCCATAAGGAGGGCCAGCAGATGCATAAATGCAGTCCCAACCAGAGAAAAGATCTTGTTCAATTCCAGGGGTAACTCTTGGGGAGACTCCTCGTTTTACAGGACTTGAAAGGTCGATTCTTGACTCAAGAATGAGCTGTGCAACAGGTAAGCTAGTTCTGTGTACAATTGGCACTGGATGATTTTGTTCTATATGATCGATTAAGGCCTGCTCATCAGAACTTAAAGATCCTAGAATCTTTTTGTAATAGTCTAAGTTTGAAGACGAAAGGGACTCTAAACTCTCTTTCAGTTTGGCATTTACACCCGAATAGTTCAATTTATTAAGAGGGTCATGTTTGCGCAATGATTTTATTATTGGTGCTCCACACCGCCAATCATCAACATCATGATCTTGGCCTTGAAAAGGTTCAAGGGACCATGCTGAATGAACAAACAATAGAATTAATAAAATAAACGATTTTTTCATATATTACCTATCCTAAAATATGCTTCTAAAAAATCTTCCGAGTCCGCCACTTAAAGCTTTCTCAGAGAATTCATTGCAAAAGTTCTCCATAGTGGTTTCAGTTAGAGAAAAACTTTTGATTTTTGTATCCTCATTTACAACCCAATTGATCTCAAGGTCATTAAATACTTCGTTAACGTCAAGGCCTGGCCCGTATGTGTCGATACATTGAGTGCGAATGTCTTCTTTGTCGTGACCAAAAAAGTAGACCTGGCCGCCATTGATTGTTCCCGTTAACTTATACTTAGCGTCTTCTTCATCGAATACTTTCTTGTGGTCTTTCATTGTTTGGTTTGGAAGAGCAAAATAGAGATTTCTTTTGAATTCAGAGCAAAACTCGAATTCAGTTTCATAGCTTGATATTTTAACTCTTCTAGGCTCCTTGCCATCAATGATTAGTTTTGCGCTATTGGTTTGATCTAACTTGGTCTGTAAGGTTGGATAAATATCGATGCACACTTCATTTGCATCATCTGCGTCGGAAACTCTTAAATACAAAGCATTAATGTTGGACTCTATTCTCAATGAAGTCAGTTCCTCAAGGTCAGAGCGCCCTGGGTATTGAGCGTTAAAAGTATCCATTGAGCTTTTAATATTCTTTGCTAGAAGCACTTGAACCGCCTCACCTTTTAAGTACTCAGTTACATAGCTACATAAACTTTTCTTATTTCCTGGCCTAATGGTCCAAGTTTGCTCTTCTAG
>Ga0208204_100237_pt1 | contig 18016 bp, 12 predicted proteins | sample DeeseametaMP2252_FD_184173 | JGI IMG/M metagenome (GOLD analysis project Ga0208204, IMG submission 184173) | Marine microbial communities from the Deep Pacific Ocean - MP2252 (SPAdes) | ecosystem: Environmental > Aquatic > Marine > Oceanic | place: West of El Salvador, Pacific Ocean | collected...
TCACGTGTACGTCTTTTTGTTGCCATCAGTAAAGTCTCCGTTAGTAAAATCTAAGGAGGCTATTTTACGGAGTAGCTAAATCTTGGGAAGACGGCCTATATTGATCGCTTACATTTCAGTTGGGTATGATGGAGACTCTATGACGCTTGAAATCGAGTTTAATAACGGAATCTACCAATATTATGATGTCCCAGAAGATATCTTTCAGGAACTCATAAATGCGTCGTCAATTGGCTCATTTATTCATCAAAACATAAAAAACAATTATTCATACTCCCCAGTCTGAAATGTGATTGACAGCAAAGGAGATTATTTACGGTGTGAATTTGGTCTGTTCCTATTATCGATATTTAACTGAAACTACCATTCCATTATTTTGGTGAGCCACTGTGAAACTTAAAGTCATGATCTGGTGAAGAAATGAGTTCCGCCTCTACTTCACCAAAAAAGGCAACACGTTCGCAAATATCTTCACCGGCGACTTCTTCAGCGAGTGTCAGGTAATCCTGATAATGCCGAGCCTCAGAGCGCAGTAACGACACGTAAAAGTCCCCTAACCTCTTGTCAACATGCGGAGCCAGTGCGGCAAAGCGTTCACATGAACGGGCCTCGATATAGGCACCACAAATCAGCTTATCAATTAGTGCCTGAGGTTCATATGTTCGCACATGGCGAAGCATACCTCGCGCATAACGGCTGGAACCAATGGATTCATAAGCAATACCATTATCTTCCATGATTTCCAGTACCTGATAAAAATGATGCAGCTCTTCTTTTATCAGCAATACCATTTTATCAATCAAATCCTGACTGTATGGTGCGCCGGATTTGGGGATCATGGATTTAGTGAGCTTTTCGTGATTGGCAAGTGCCTTCCAATCGCCTTGTTTACGATAGGTAAAGTCTTCAAAAGGCTTTAACCAGGCCAACAACGCATCACCGCTTTCTTTATCCACAGCATACCTACGAATAAGGTACATAGCTGATTGGGCCGCCTTCAATTCACATACAAGGTGGTCTAAAAGCAGTACGGGCAAATTTTCATTTTTAACGGCTTCGGTCAACCAGCCAGTTGGAGTAGAACATTTTAGGAACTGATTGATTGGCTTAAGTAACTCTTCCAAACCACATACTCACTTTTACTTTATAGGAAATTTCTAAACGTCTATATTATCACATTTGCAGATTCAGTTACTTAGTCTGTAGAAAGAGAGTGTCGACAGAAAATGACAGTAATCACCGTTTTCTTGATGCTACGTTTATGGCAAGTTTGTAAAAATCTGCTCGATAATCCCTCTAGCCTCATCATTTTTAGTATCCCCCAAAACCCGCTCAACTTCATTTTTTGATACTAAATTAAAGTTCAGATAGTCAGCATTAGCCCCTTTGGGAACAACCGCTGAAAAACCTGCGCCCGAACGAAGTGCACCTATATCAGTTATAAAATGACGGTCGTGGTAAAGCTTTAGTGGCATCAAATACCAACGAAACTCAAATCTATTTTGAATGATATGTGAATATTGCTGTTCATAAATCATCCTGGGATTCGAATTTTCCATGGAAGAATAAACTGATAGTCTTGTCACCTGCGAACCTGATAAAACTTTCATGATTTCCAATAGAACTGGATTTGAAGCTAACTTGAAATAAGGATCGACTATCACTACAGACTTGCCCAGTACCAACATTGGCATTAAAAAATCGACGATATTGGCTGTTGTTCCTAATACGCTTTTCGACGGAGGAACTCCCCAAGCATCCAGATCATCATCAAGCTCGTCAATATTAACAGAGTTAAATTTCCCTTTCTCAGAGACTACGAGAGAGAATGGCAATATTTGATTTTGTTCTTGTAACCATTTTTCCCAGGGTTTTGCTTTAACTTTACTGCGTTGTTGCAGTTCTATGCAGACTTTTTTATCGGGCCGGCCTTTAAGCAACTTATTTAGAAATGACTTAATAGAAGACTTTTTAACCGGCTGTAAATCTGATTTCTTAACAGATTCAACAGCTTCACTAACCCAACTTTTTAAATCAGCAGAAACATATCTTCCTTTATCAAAACCAAATTCTCGTTTAAGTAGATAATAATACTCAATATTTGAGAGTGCTGATGGGTCAAACGCTACTTCTTTAAACATTAAAATAGCTCCTCATCTCTCTCTTCAAAGAAGCCATGAGGCCAATCATTTGAAAAGTCACCATCAGGCTCAATTTCAAATTTCTGAGCTATAACGCCATTATCTGAAGAATCTAAATAAATTACTGAAAGATTATCAGCATTAACAGCTGTAAAACCGTCAGCTAAAGTTCCACTGGAGGTTTCTCTGATTCGCCTTAAAACTCGTAGTACCAAATGCTCGCTGTGCGTTTCAATTAGATATTGCTTATTGTTACAAGTCTGTGTGAGCAGATCTCCAATAGCTACCTGAATACGCGGATGCACATGTAACTCAGGTTGCTCACAAGCAATTATTCCTTTCTTGTTTGCCTGGGATGCGACAACCAAGGGGAAAAGTTGAGAAATCCCAACCCCCACTTCTGATGAAGTGACAGGAATGTTGTTATGAGCATCCCATAAAGTCACTTTAGTGACTTTATTTGAGTTCTGACTGATATATAGCAGTGAATTTGGGCCTTTGTCTTTTCTAATTTCTTCTAGATCTTCATTCGACAAAGCTATTTCTTTTACTGATTTATTTTTTTTCAATTGTTCTTTTGAAACTGAGAGTTTTAGTTGTTCGCCAAGTGCATCGTGTAATGCCAACGCATCATCTGGTTTTTCAATCGATAAGGTTGGCTGAACAAAACGAGCTTCAGTCTCTTCAACCATATAAACAATCCTATAACCAATATTGAGCTTATCTTCATCCTTCAACCATTTATTAATCGAAGTATCACGTAATAAATCTGGTGAAGATATTTCATCCCAGGCTGCAGTGCCGTCGTACCAATCAGCCTGAGCTGGATATTGATTTGGTTGGTAGTTTGCGTCTGGAATACAACGCAGTGGGCCAATACATATACTGCCGTTCAATATTTTCAGAAGGTTATCGATTGGCGATACAAATACCTCACTAAATGCTTCGTGCAGAATCATCGTTGTAAAAGCATCATCGAGCGACATCGAGGTTTCTAACACTTGGCCAGGTTTTGGAACCGCACCAGCAATGCCTTCCAAACCATAAGTAATTTCTCTTCCTAAAATTTCATCGAGCTGGCTTACGAGACCATCATCACTGAAATGATCAGTGAAATCCTGGCCAAAACCTCGCTCTCCAAATCCCATAGAGTCTGCCCATCTTGACGATAAATGCTCTGAACCGACTTCATATTTTTCAAACAGCCATTCATCGTGCATTGACGGCAAAAGTAACGGATTAGAAAAGTCGATATGGCTAATTAAAGGATTTTTTAATCCCTCATCACATGAAGTTTCACCTAAATAGAGTTCGTTTAGCCAAAATCTAACTTTTTCTACAAATGCAGTATTCTTCGGTTTTGACCATGAAATAACGAACTCCAAACCTACTTTTTCAGTCAGTAAAGCCTGATCTTGCATCATAATGGGAAGTTCCATTAGCCCTCTGGACTCGGCTATCGCTGATGTTGTTTTGCCGTAAGTTGAGCCAATTGCTCCCTGCTTATCGTAATCAACGCGAATAGTGATGCTTTTGGTCAGATCTCTGCCGTTAACCAGATTTTTGAATCCACCAATATATTTATTGCCCAACGCTTCTAATCGCATTGGATTGCACTGTCCTTTATCGAGGATTTGCTGCAAATAAAAAAGCGCCATCAAAACGGTACTTTTACCTACAGAATTGGGGCCAAACAATAGCGTTACAGGCGCAAAGTCTATTGTTTGTGTGTCTTTGAACGATCTGAAGTTTGTGAGGGATAATCGCGTAATTCGCATACTTCTATTCCTATTTTTGCACTTCCGCGAGTTCTACCGACAGTTAGTGCTAATTATTATTGTTGTATTATTCGTCTACTTTACTTTCACTTGGCTTAGCTTGTGTAGCGGCAAGACCCGAATCACTCAAATAAGGCACTTTGCCTGATGGTACCAAGCTGGCGGCGGCTTGTAAGTGCACGTCCTGATCGTCGAAGAAGATGTGCGGGTTGAAGGCTTTGAGCACTTTATCTTTGCTTATACCGCCCAGAAAAAACGCCTCATCTACGTATACGCCCCATGCGCGCAGGGTTTTAATTACCCTCATTTCGGATGGGCTGTTACGGGCGGTGACGATGGCAATACGAATTGGTGAATATTCTACTCTGGTGGGTAAGCGGTCTTGCAGTGCGGATATCTTTTTTAGCAGGTTGGCGTAAGGGCCTTCTTCCATGGGGATATCCTGCATGGCATCTTCCTGGGCATGAAACTCTTCCATGCCTTTGGTTTTGTAAACCAGTTCACTTTCGTCTGAAAACAGTACCGCATCACCATCGAACGCGATTCTTACCTGCCCTTCTGGGATTTCCGGTGCATTGGTTGGTGGTTCTTTTAAAATGGCTGCTGCGCACTGGCGAGAGTCAATAACTTTCTGGGCATCATCCACGTTGGTGGTAAGGAATAAATCCACATCAAAGGCATCCAGATAATCCGCTACGGACTCGCCTGCGGTAAACGCCGAACGCGTAATGTTGAGCTTTTGAGTACGGATATTTTTGAGTACCTGCAACCCCGTATCGGGGCTATTGCGCGACATCACCACCACTTCTACCAGCGGTGATTTATCGTTTTCGTCTTTGTACTGATTCAAATCCAGCAGTGCTTTGATTAAGTGAAAGCCCGTGCCTGGTTTTAAAATATCGTCTTCGTGCTCCAGCATATGTGCACGATAGGCTTCAATAGCAGTATCTCTGTTTTCGGCATAGGTTTCACGGAAAATCCTGTCCGACTCACTCATATCAAACAACGCGGTGGCAGAGATACCGATAACCAATGTATTGCTTAAATCCAGTGCCATAAAATGTCCTTGTATTGATAACTAAAGTTCGCCAGCGAAGGCTTTTTGGCTAAGCGATTCATATAAAGGGAAATGATCTTGAGTTACGGCTTTTTTTAGAAAATCTCTAGTTTGACTAACTATGCTTTCATACTGCTTTTGCAGTGAAATTGGGGGAATGATTATTTCTAAAAGTTCAACCTCTTGCTTGGTGAGAGCCTCCCTAGTCGCACCACCAGAATTTGCAATTCTTAACAAATATTGCTTAAAGCTATTTGAAGTTAGCAAACTAACTAAAAAAGATGGTTTAATTCGATTTGTATCTGCTCGCAATATACAAACATGCTGATTGACTCTTGCAGGTATTATGGAATTGTCGACTAATGTTGCTCGACAAACTGAAGCACCAGTGATGTTAAGTAATACATCGTCTTTTTCCACTACAACATTCTTGAGCTTTTCCGCTTGCTCAGCAGAAATAAAAGCCAAATCTTTATGAACGAATCGATTATCGTGTACATTGAGGCTTCTAATTAGTGATATTCCCTTTTCCAGATAAGACTCTTTCCCTCCTCTTGGAGTAGAGCCACTCCCTATTTTGGAAGTTACTTGTTTGAGAGGCTCAACCTCCCAACCTTTAGGGTTAGTTACGGGATCGCCGAACATATCCAGGAATGCGGCGCGGAGGAAGTCGTCGGCATGCTGGATGGCTTGCTGGCGTTTGCGGCGGATGGCATCGGCCTTATCAAGGATCGATGCGATTCGCTTTTGCTCTTCCAGTGGTGGTAGTGGGAGTTCTAGCTCTTTAATCTGACCTAAACTTAAATTAGATATTGTAGCAGTGACTTTTTTTCCACTAATTTGCTTTAATGCATCATTAGTGTTTAACCAATGAAGTAAAAATCTTGGTGACAGCCTTTTTTTATCGAATCTCAAGATTGCAACTGCTTGATTACAATTCGCTTCTGGAAAGCTGTCAGGGACAATAGCGACTCTGCCTATTGTCCCAGCAATTGTAATTAGAAAGTCTCCAGCTTTTATCTTGGAACGTTTCAGTGCATCGTGAGTTTCATCACTAATAAACAAAACATCATCAAGAGTGACTGTCGAATTACTTAAGTTTTGTATTCGTAAAAAAGGGACTCCTTTATCTTCGAATTGCATGCCCAATGATGTAGGTGTTGTACCTTTTGTCACCACCGAGCAAAGATCGCCGAGCTTTTCTCGAACTGACTTATTCAAAGCATCCCCTCCAACTCATCCAGATCTGCCATGATTTCTTTTTCGAGTGATTTGAGCTTTTTCAGGATCACTTTGGGGTCTTCGTGCTCTTCCTGCTCGTACACTACTTCTTTGTATCGGTTTATCGAAAGGTCGAATTTATTGGCAATGATGTCCTTAGCGTCCACTACAAAAGCTTTCTGGGTTTTATCGCCAAAGGCTTCGTTGTATGCCTCTGCACTGGCGTTGCTTTCGATGAGCTTACGATATTGCTTCCACTTTGCAATAGCGTCAGGCAGGTCGTTACTTCCCTCGCCTTTCAATTCTGTGCGCTTATCGTCCAGTGAGTAACCATCAGCCTGCACATCGTAAAACCAGACTCGCTCTGTGTTACCGCCTTTGGTGAACAGCAATATTGCGGTACTTACACCTGCGTAAGGCTTAAATACGCCGCTTGGCAGGCTCACAATGCCTTCTAACTGGTTATTCTCCAGCAATTCCTGGCGTAGCTGTTGGTGGGCTTTAGAAGAACCGAATAATACCCCGTCTGGCACTACTACTGCCGCGCGTCCACCGAGTTTCAGTTGGCGCAGAATAGATGTTACGAACAACAGTTCGGTCTTCTTGGTTTTTACCACACCAAGCAAGGCTGGGTTGGTGTTGGTTTCGTCCAGCGTGCCCTTAAAGGGTGGGTTTGCCAGGATCACATCGAAAAAGTTTTCTTCCTGCTTGGGGAAGTTCTCTTTTATCGATTTGTTGAGTGAATCCTGATACAGAATGTTGGCACCGTTCACACCGTGTAAGGTCATGTTCATGCTGGATACCCGCAGCATGGTGGTGTCGAAGTCGAAGCCCCAGAACATTTCGGTGTTAATGTGCTCGCGGTATGGCTCTAACAAATCACCGGTGTAATGCTTGTTGCCGTCTTCATCTTCAAAGATACCTGCCTCACTGGAATGCACGCGGCTAAGGTATTCCATACTGCGCGCTAAAAAGCCTGCTGTACCACAAGCCGGATCGCAGATTTTTTCATTTGGCTGCGGGTCGACCATGGCAACCATACTGTCGATTATATGCCGTGGCGTGCGGAACTGGCCGTTAATACCTGCGGTAGTGAGTTTACTAAGCAGATACTCGTAGATATCGCCTTTAACATCACTTTGGGTAAGCGGCAGTTCATCCACCATTTCGATGGCCGATACCAATACGGATTCGTTTTTGATTTCAAGATCGGCATCCTGCATGTATTCGCCGATATTGCCCAGCGCCTTTACGGTGGTGCCTTCTTCGGCTAAACCACCCTGCTCTTCGGATACCTGGCCTAATTTTGCAAAATACGGATATACGTCATCTTTTAAATGCTTGTGTAGCTCTTTACCGCTTAAGTTTTTAAAGTTTTTCCAGCGCAGCAGCTGGCCTTCTGGTGTTTGCGGGAATAAGCGCTCGAAGGCTTTGCCGGTTCGAGCGGCTTTGCGCTCTGCCACTTCTTCCTGCATGTCGAGCATACGGGCAAACATCAGGTAACTGATTTGCTCGATTACCGTTAAAGGGTTAGTAATGCCGCCTACCCAGAATTTTTCCCAGAGTTTGTCGACGTTATTACGGATTTGTCCTGTTAGCATTTATAGATTCTCTACTTCTTGTGTTTCTTTTTGTGTTTCCTGAGATAACTCAGGCGTTTGCGCCTGATTATCGGCAATTAGGGGCTGCTCGTTGCCGTTTAGCTCTTCTGTGTCGTCACTGTTATCTTCGATAGCTTCAACGATTAACGACAACCGCTCATTTTCAAAATCTTTGTGCAGTGGTTCTAATTTAGGCAATTCGGCACTGACCTTGGTGGAGAGCTTATTAAAGCGCTCTACTTTACCATATAAACCTTGCTGTCCGGCGAATGCAGTAATGGTTGCGTTGTATTGATTACTTACCGTGCCAAGCGTATTACCGAGTTTGTTTAATCTTTCGGCGACCAGCCTTACGCTGTTGAATACTTCACCGGCCTTTTCACTGATCTCACGTGCTTCAGCATTACTGCGTTCAATCATCCACAGGTTGGATACGGTACGTAAAATAGGGATTAAGGTGGTGTGTGACACCAGCACAATGCCTTTCTTGTAGCCGTATTCAAACAAGTCTTTATTGTATTTCAGTGCTTCAATGTAGGCCGGTTCAATTGGCATAAACATCAGCACAAAACTGGGGCTATGCATACCAATCAGATTGGTGTAATCCTTAGAGGCCAGGTCGTCGATATGTTTACGTACCGCTTTGTCATGCTCTGCCATAGCAACGGTGAATTGCTCTTCGGTTTCGGCGGATACAGCGCGGTCGTAAGCGTTAAGCGTGACCTTACTGTCGATAATGATGTTCTTGTTATCTGGCAGCTTAATCAGATAATCGGTTTGCTTATTTTTGCCATCCGCATCTTTAAAAGATTCCTGCGCTGAAAAGTGTTCATCTTCTACCAGACCACTCATTTCCAAAGTGCGGCGTAATTGCGCTTCGCCCCAGGCTCCACGTTTTTGAGAATCACCTTTTAGCGCAGAGGTAAGGTTGTTGGCTTCTGCACTCATTTGCAGGCCAATATCCAGTACCTTTTTAATTTCGCCTTTGAGGCTGGAGTTACCCAATAATGATGATTCGTGTACTTCGTTAATCCGCTTCTGGAAGCCGTCGATTTGCTCACGGAATGGCTTTAACAGTTGATCCAGTGATGACTGACTGTTTTCACTGAAGGATTTGCCCTGTTGCTGTACGATTTCGTTAGATAACGCTTTAAACTCAGTTCTCATTGCTTGCAGGCGTTCTTCGTCGCGGCGTTTCTGTTCTGCGAACTGCTCTTCCTTGCCTTGCAATGAGGTTTTAAGCTCTGCATGGGCTTTGGTTAATTGCTGATACTTTTCGAGTAATTCCAAATGCTGGGTTTTGTAATCAGCATATTCCTGTTTGGTTTCTTGCAACGCAATACGGGTTTGCTCAAGGGTATTAGCCACGCCTTCGTATTTCTTCGCTTCCTGAGCAAGTGATTCGCTGGTTTGTTCCAATCGTTTTTGAGTCTCGGCTTTACCCTCTTCCGCTTTGGCTAAACGGGCTTGCAAATCTGCTTTGGTCTCTTTCAGGCCGCGCACTTCCGACAGGGCTGATTCTAACTGCCTTTCAATTGTATGAAGCTTTTCTGCGGTGTTGTGCTGATTGGCAGATAGCTCTGCTTTGTCGGCTTTGTGTTGTTCAATTTCACTCTGCAAACGCTGCTCGGTTGCCTGGAGGCTTTTTAGCTGTTCATCCAGCGCACTTTTTTGAATTTGCAATGATTGCGACTCGCCCCTGGCACTATTTAACTCAGCCTGAGTTTCTTGTAGTGTGCTGGCTTCAGCCTGCGCCTGGTTGTTCGCCAGTTCTAACTCAGCCTCTAGCTTTGAAACTTTGCTGGTGAGCTGCGAACGTGCAAAAAAGTAACCTATCAATAGTGCTGCAATGCTGGCAAAAACCATCAGCGCTATCATTGAGTTTGTCCATTCTATATTCATCGTTTTTCCTAATTCTCTCGCTGCGAGCGGCCTGCATCGCTTTCTTTTACAAAGGGCTTGAGCAAAGTGACAAGATCGCTGGTCGACTCTGGGCCAAACACACCGTCTATTCCTTCATGAGACAAGGCTGTAAACGGCGCATCGTACAGGGTTTCGATCAGTATCGAACCATGCTGAGCAATGTAGTTTTTCAGCAGGTTCATAAACTGTACCTGCCTGGCGGTTAAGTCTGGGTGGGAATGTAAAAACGCTTTAAAGTGCGATTCTATTGCCTGGGGATCAAGGCCAATAAGTTCACGAATCGTAACGTGTAATTCATCAGCTTTCCTACCATAAAACTCATTCAGTGTATTTAAATCTACTCCTGGGTTAGTGGTAAGAATGGTAGAGGTAAGCGATACCAGCTCTTCACTACTCACTGTTTTACCTGCATGGATTTTTTGTAGAATCGGGTTTTCTGCAACCAGATTGTCCAATACATCTTTTAAGCGACGGCGATAACTCATAGCTTCATCCGCGCCTGCAATAACCACTTTACGTTCGTTTACCTGAATTGCGCCGTCTCTTGTTTTTGTAGATGGTGTGGAATAGATACCGCCACCACCAGACTGGCGATACTTCATAATGCCGCGCAGTTCGCTGCGTGCCCATTCCAGTTGATCTATAGTGGCATTGTTCCAAAAGTCGGCGCTTCTCACTTGCGCTAATACCTTGTCTTTATTTCTCACTGCCTGAATATTTACGGCAAGCGTATCCAGAGCTGTAAGTAAATCGGCACGACCGTCCTCAAAACAGTTTGCCTTCTCTACAAAACAGGTTTGGATACCCGCCATCAGTTTATCCAGCGCTGTGGCATGTTTATCTTTTAATACTCTTGCCGACATTAAAGGGGCAATTGTGGTGTCGAGTTCATGCTGCACCTTGGCACTAAACTGATTTAGCAAATCGGTTTGCTGTAGCTGATGTACCAGCCTTAGATGCCGTCTTACCGCAATACTTTTATCCGGCAGGTCGTTAATGTCTGCTTTGATTAAGCTAATAGCTGTATCAAAGGCTTCGGCATGATTTTGCTTTAATGCCGCCTTGGCTAGCTCCACTCTGGCTTCAAAAGTAGTTTGTAGCAGTGAACGTCCGCCGAGGTCGTCTGGCTCCTGATACTCTTCTTCGAAGAACTGGAAGTTGCCATAGTGGTCGAAGATGTAAAATTCAGATTTATCTCGGCCTGGGCCAAACAGGTTTGGTCGTAAACGTGTGCCTCGGCCAATCATCTGCCAGAATTTCACCCAGGATTTCACCTGCTTTGCAAACACAAGATTAACCACTTCCGGTACGTCAATGCCGGTGTCCATCATGTCAACTGAGATGGCGATACGAAATTCGTTATCAGGCTTTTTAAACTCTTTGATCAGACTCTCAACATGCGGCACGGCATTGTGAATAACCTTACACACCTTGCTGCCGTATTGAGGATACATCTGGCAAAACATTCTTTCCAAATGCTCTGCGTGCTCCTGTCGTTGAGCAAACACTATTGTTTTACCTACCAACGAACCGGTTTCGTCTTTAATGCCATTGTTGATTAGGTTTTCCAGAATGGCCTTGTCGGTGCTTTCGCTGAATATCTTACGGCCTAAATCTTTACCGGCTATGGTGGTTCGCTTAGCTTCTTCTTCGCCAAGATCCTCTTCTAACTGGGCTTTTTGTTCGTCGCTGAGGTCATTGTAATGGATCCCTTCGCGCAAAAATTCAGTGGTTAAATCCTTCACCTTAAATGGCACCAGATAAGGAGGTTCGTTGTTGATTGCGGCATCCAGGCCAAATTCAAAGGTAGGATCGGTGGTTTCGCAATCGAAGATATCGAAGGTATTACGGCTGATAAAACGCACAGGTGTAGCGGTTAACCCCACTTGCAGTGCATCAAAGTAATCAAACAGGTCACGGTATCGATTGTAAATACTACGGTGGCTTTCATCAGCGATAATCAGATCAAAATAACCAACATCAAGCTGGGCAAACCGGTTCATCATGCCTGGGTAAGTGGCTATGTATATTCTGGCGGTTTGATCGATTTTATTGGTTTCGCCGATAACGCAACGCGGCTCAGATGGCAGGTTTTGCTTGAAGGCATCATCTGCCTGAACTCGCAGTTCCTTGCGATCACATAAGAACAAAACACGCTTAGCCCAGCTTGCACGCAGCAGTAACTCTGCCAGCGCTATGGCAACACGGGTTTTACCTGTTCCGGTAGCCTGAATAACCAGCGCTTTACGGCGTTGTTTTTGGAAATGGGCCGCAACGGTTTTAATCGCTTCAATTTGATATGGACGGTCAGCAATGGCCAGATCAGGGTTATTCTGTTCAAGCGCTTTAACGCGGTACTGCCGCTGATAAATAAGGTACTCAAGGCTATCTTTACTGTAGAAGCCATACACAGCGCGGTAAGTATTATATTGCTTGTCGTCCCAGATAAAGGTTTCGTAACCGTTGCTGTAGAAAATAACTGGGCGTTCATAACCCATTCCTTCCAGCGCGTCGGCATACAGGCGTGCTTGCTCCCTACCCGCCTGGAGGCTGGCATTACCTGATTTTTTTGCTTCGATAACAGCAAGGGGCTGACCATTATCGCCCCACAGAACGTAATCAACATAGCCTTTGCCTGAGGGATTTTGCGGAAAGTCCACCTCAAACTCTATACCCACCTGGTCGGGATTTTTAATATCCCATCCGGCCTGCAACAGCATGGCATCAATTAACAAAGCGCGTGTTTTAGCTTCGTTCCATTGTAAACTGTCGGCCACATTCTGGCTCTGTTGCTTACGTTGAGCCTGCTCTTCAGGCGTTGGTTCTGTGGCTTTCTCTGCATTCTTGAGGCGCTCTTTTTCCAGCTCCTCCATAATGCGCTGAGTTTCTTCCTGCTGTTTTTTGAGGTCTTTTTCGTATGCCGACAAAGATTTTTTCAGGTCGGATACCGCACTTTTGGGATCGTCGATTTCAGTAAATGCAGCAATATCTGCCTTAGATTTACCGTAATACTTAAGCCCCATATAAGTACCAAGCTGATGCGCGATACCCAGCGCTACCTTGGCATTGCGTAAATCACCTTCTGCGCCATGAGCAGAATCATTGCCCTGTACGCGCAGATAATTAATCTGGTGTACCAGCGATTTATTCACGCAACTTTCGAACACTGCGCCTTTTAATAGTTCATGAAAACTTGCCTGAGGCACCCTGGGCAATTGTTCTTCTTTGTAAATGGACTTTGTTACTTCTTCTGCAAACGCTCGCAACCGTGTTAACGCACTGCCTGGATCGATGTACAAAACAGCTTCGGCCAACCCACCAAGGTTTGCCAACACTTCATTTTGGTCTCGCAGAAATTCAAAGTTCATCGATTTCATAAAATTATTTCCGTTCATATCCGTAGATAGCCAGCATCGTGCCAACTTTTATTTTACGCCGTATTTGTCCATCCAATTACTTAGCGTTTGATAACTTTTGAACCCAAGCAACTCAGCTGCCTCGGTTTTATTTCCATGGCAATGCGTTAATGCCCGCTCTATATAATGCTTAGCCAACACGGACATTAACCCTTTAATATCAACACCTTGAGAAACATCCTTTGCCATTATGTCGTTTTTCTTTCGCGGGCTGCTAATGAGTGCATCAGCAATGTCACTTTCTTTTAGCTCCGTATCAGTTTGCCAAAGGGTTGCTCTTAACAGTGTTGAATGTAGCTCTCTGACATTGCCAGGCCAGACTTGCTTTTTGATAAAATTTATTGCGGAAACAGAAATTTTTTTATCCTTATAAGATTCATCTTCTTTTACTTCCTCATTTATTCGATTAAGCAACGCTTTTGCAAGATGAGGTAAGTCTCCCGTCCGCTTACTAAGTGGGGGAAGATGGATTATGCCAATAGCGACACGATAAAATAAGTCTTCCCGAAACCGGTTATTAGCAATTTCTTCTATTAAATCTTTATTTGTAGCTGCAATAATCCTAACGTCAGTCTTTAGCTCTTCGGTTGAACCAACCGGTGAAAAAGTGCCTTGCTGCAAGACTCTGAGCAACCGAACCTGAGAATCCAAAGGTAACTCACCAAATTCATCCAGGAACAATGTGCCTCCATCGGCTTGTTCGAAATACCCTTTTTTACTGGTGGTAGCGCCTGTAAATGCGCCTTTAACGTGCCCAAATAAGGTTGTATCAATTAATTCTGATGGAATTGCCCCGCAGTTTAGCACCAGCATTGGCTTGTCTTTTCGTTTACTGCTGTTATGAATTGCTTTGGCGAAAAGTTCTTTACCTGTGCCGGTTTCACCCAGTATCAGTACGGGGACATCTCGTTTTGCGATGATTGCAGCTTTAGCCTTTATCATCTCCATTTCTGGTGATTGAGTAATAATGTCTGAAAAGGCGGCGACTTCTGGAGAATCACCTGAAAACAGTTTTGAAATGTGATCGGTTGAAACAGAACGTTCCTTAGACAGGAACTCAGCTGCAATTTCAAAAGGGATATCAGGCTCTGTAACACCTTGCTCTCGCGAGGACTGAATAAATCTAGTGCCGTATTTGGCTTTACCCAGCAAAATAGATACGGCTGTCATCGATGACGTGCCGGAGGTAATCTGTATGGTTATCTGGTTATTTTTATTTTCTGCTTTTATGGCCTGCAACACATTATCCATAGCGGCATAAATGTCACCGAAATGGGTAGGATCTTTGAGTTTGATATGTCTGGCTCTCACGTCACCGGCATAAAAGCTTTTAATATGTTCAATCAGCGACTTAACTTCGCTTTGGGGATAATTATGAAGCAGGAACAGTTCATCAAACTCTTCAGCTTGTAGAACACTCTGAATAGGGCCTGATTCGTCAGGCGAATCTTGCAGCCTGAGATCGGTACTTCCCACCCAGGACACCAAAATCCGTTTGATTGGCATAAACTTTTATACTTTTGAATAACTTTGTTTATCAAGCTACTCTCTTTGTGGTTGTTTTTCAACGTAATGTTATGCATTAACCTTAAGATAAACTTTAGCTATATACCGATAATCCTATTCTTTTTTTTGCTTGGGAAAACTCTGCTCTTACTCAATTCCTATTTTCATTTTTTTGGTTAGTTGGGAAGTGCTCCGGCCCAAACATTTGTCATTAAAGTTTAGCGTATTTCTAGCGCCCTACCGCCGAGCGAGACTTACTGCCCGCATAGATAAACTAGATTACCATCGCATCTCCAATTTTTTATGATGTGTTCACACATCGAAGTTAAAAGCGTCAAAATGGCAAACCATTCAGACCGTAGCAAAGGCATTTTCACACAAAATTAATTTTTCGAAAAATGCGGGATTAGGCTGAAATTAGTAAAACCCTCTTAGAATTTCCAATGCGGCATCCTATTTATAAATAGGACAGCACAGCACACACAGTCGCAATCTGCAACTTCCTAAATAATGTGCGTGTTCGAGAGACTCTACCTCTCATAAGTCAATATTTGCTATTGCGCGTTACGCTTATATTGAGAAACCTTTGGAAGGCAAGTGTAGAGAACTTGTAATGCTAAAGTGCAAAAGCGTGCGATAGCATTGGTCGGTATATTGCGTCACTCATGACAGGTCAATTGCCAGGGGGAAACAGCTCACCTTTATATCCAGATAATCCAAAGTCTTCGAATGCTTCACCTGATAATTCTATATTCGGATGTTCTCTCGACCACTGTTGTACCGCATACAACTGCCTGTCCAATGAACTACCTTTTGCCTGATTTTGAGAACTGAATCTAATATATCTGTATGCTTTTGCCATCATACTACTCACTTCATTTAAACTTGTTCATTGTACATTTTTTCTCACAAACCAGATGGTCAAGCAGCACAACAGGCAGGTTCTCCCGTTTCGTAGCCTCGTCTATCCAGCTCTGCGGCGTGGAGCATTTCAAAAATGCATTAATGGGTGATAATAATTCATTCACCTGAAAATCTCTGACTTATTGTATGGATGGTTAATAGCAATCCCAGCTAGTTTATCACACCATGCATCACTGAATTTAGTCTCTTAAAGTATAAACTAACGGGAGTGATAATTACTTCACGGCTACGGGGGCTTTAAGGTATAGTGTTTTAATCGGGCTAGTCACCTATCTCATTGAAATAATATAATTAATGAAGCGCATTATTAAAATCCTCTTGCCCCTGATATTGCTAATCCTAACCGTTGCCGGGGTTGAGTGGTTCGTTGGCTGGCAAACCATTGTGCGCGGTTTTAATGATTTACCAGGCCAGTATTTATGGGCCGCCATGGTATTAATGGTGTTCTCTTATGTGCTGCGAACCTGGCGTATTGAGGTAAGCCTCACCATAAAAGGCCGCTTTAGTGAACTGTTTAAACTGTCGCTGACCCATAATATCCTGAATATCATGATGCCCATGCGCACCGGCGAAGCCAGCTTCCCCATTTTTATGAAAGCGCAATTTAATGTACCAATGCTCACTGCCTCTCTGCATCTTATTATGTTCAGGTTATTGGATTTACTCTGTCTGCTTTGCATTGGTGGCGTGCTGCTGTTATGGCGAGACTTCCCGCTGGTCTCACTGGCTATCTGCGGACTGTTTGTTGTAGTGATCAGGTACAGTGAGCTGCTTAAATTGCTTGCCCTGCGGCTACTTCGTTCGGCTCATCAACCGATACTGGTTAAAATCAGGGACACGCTCGAACAACTCCCTACCACAGGTAAAACCTATTTTACCATTGCACTGCTGACACTCTGTTCCTGGCTAAGTAAGTTAACGGCGTTTGTGTTAATTGTGCTGGGCATATCGGGGTTATCATTTCACACCGCGTTATTAGGTATTGTTGGCGCTGATCTGTCTTCTGTATTACCTATTCACGGTGTAGCTGGTAGCGGCACGTTCGAGGCCGCATTTATTCTGGCGGCAGAAATTAACGGTATCAATAACCTGCAGTCGAGTTTTCCACAGTTACTTGAAGCCAGTGTTCAGTTGCATGTTTTCCTGCTCGGCAGTGCAGCATCCATCTACGCGATGAGTCTTCTGTTCGCCACATTGATGCCGTTACTGAAACCTTCTTCTGAGGCAGCAGGGAAAAAGTAACCATAGCCACCATCGCCCTGCTGTTGTGGGCTTTACCCTGCCCTGTTTAATTTATCATCAAAATATATTGACTTAGTTTTCGCTTTGGATGAAACTGAAAATGTTGATTATTTGTTAAATAAATAACAAATTAAAAACATTCTCAGCACTGAGGGAAAGACTATGATCCTAAACCACCTGTGGGGTATTTACACCCATCCAAAAGAAGAATGGCAAACAATCGATAAACGCCACGAAAATTATTTTTACGCGTTAAGTCACATAGCCATCATTGCTCTAATCCCAGCCATTGTCGGCTATTATTCGGCAGCACATTTAGGCTGGAGTATTGGCGCAGGTGAGTTGATCAAACTCACTCAGCAAAGCGCCATGGCCATGAGTGTGGCAATGTATTTTGGCCTGATTGCCGGGGTTGTTGCTTTAGCCGCCCTAATGCATGAACTGGCAAAAGCGTTTGATACTTCGCCAACGTACACCCAGTCTCTTGAATTAGCAGCGTATACGGCCACTCCATTGTTTATGGTTGGCTTCGCCGGCCTCTATCCTGAATTATGGTTTATTATGTCAATAGGCCTGGTAGGTTTATCCTATTCTGTTTACCTGCTGTATTCTGGTGTGCCTATTATGATGCACATTCCCGAAGAAAAAGGCTTTATTTATTCAAGCTCAGTGGTTACCTGCGGTTTGGTACTGTTAGTCATTCTGATGGCAAGTTCGGTAATTCTTTGGAGCATGGGCCTGGGCCCGGTTTATATGCACTAAAATCAGCGCGGGAGTTTAAACCTCCCGCCTGAACCCTTCTAAATTTCGCTTCGTTTCTAACCAGGCTTTCCTGCCGGACGTAAAAACCAGCCACATCACACAGCACCCCACGACAGAGAAACTAAACATTGCCAGATGGAAACTCGTTTCCTCATGCCGCCATCCGGTTAGGGTGTGATACACATAAAAAAAGCTCATATGAAATAGAAAAATATATAACGACGCACCGGCCAGCACCGAAAACACCGAATACAGTATTTGGGGAACCTTTAGTTTTGGGTTATATAAAAACAAAGTGACTAGGGGCTGTTGATCTTTACTGTACGATTTTTGGTCTATATGAAAGCATTTTAATCGCGGAGCAGTCCTGAAGGCATAGTTGTTCTACGTCAAAGGGCTGTGACAATGAGTAAAATGCTTTCATGACGACCCCTTCGGGCAGCGC
>Ga0208204_100238_pt1 | contig 17908 bp, 12 predicted proteins | sample DeeseametaMP2252_FD_184173 | JGI IMG/M metagenome (GOLD analysis project Ga0208204, IMG submission 184173) | Marine microbial communities from the Deep Pacific Ocean - MP2252 (SPAdes) | ecosystem: Environmental > Aquatic > Marine > Oceanic | place: West of El Salvador, Pacific Ocean | collected...
TTGTCGATCTTTATGGTTTGCACTGGCAACATTTTTAAATACGCTAACGATGAATACCCGGTACCGAAATCATCGATGGCAAAGTGAAAGCCCATCGCCTGATATTGGTTAAGGTTGCTGATCGCCACCGCCGTGTCTTCAACCAAGTCACTTTCGGTAATTTCTAGCTCAACATCGGCGGGAGTTAGCCCTTTACGAGTAATTTTTTCGGCGAGGCTCTGCATCATTTCCGGGCGCTGAATATCCCGGGTAGACAAGTTAATCGCCATGGAAAAAACATAGCCTTGATTGCGAAAATCGGCAAGGTCATCAAGGGTACGATCAAGTACCCAGGCAGTTACTCGTTCAATTAAGCCCGCTTGTTCAGCAATGCCGATAAACTCATCGGGTGGCACGAAACCCAGGCTGGCACTGTTCCAGCGGATAAGCGCTTCAACACTACAAACGTTATTGGTCTGCAGGTTTATTTTGGGTTGATACACCATAGACAATTCACTTTGATTGTCTGTCAGTACCTTTTTCAACTCTGTGATGATAGTTAATCTGCGCAGGTACTTGGTTTCCATCTCTTCTCTGAACGCAATCAGCCAGTGATCGTGCTGTTTACTTTCGTCGGAAAGGATATTGATTTTTCTGAACACTTCCTCTGTGGTATCGCCGTCAGACGGACAGTTCAGATGCGCAAAAAACACCCTCATAGGAATGATGAGATCGTTGAATTCGATAGGTAATTCTAATTGCCTGCGGAATGCGTCTATATCGCTTTCCTTAAGCGGAGAATCGGGGACAAAGAGGAAATCGCCCCCCGCCAAACGCGCGGCCATGCCCGGCCATGACAAGGTACGTTGTGCCATGGTTTTTATGCAATAGTCGCCCGTTGTATAACCGTACAAATCGTTGATGGTACGGATGCCCATAATATTGATGCCGAGTATTTGCAGCGTTTCGCCCGAATCGAGTCGATCGTTTAGCTTTTCCTCAATATAGTGCCGGTTGTACAACCCAGACAACATATCATGTTGCGCCTGAAACAGGATGTGGTCTTCCCGTGAACGAATACGGGCCTGCATGGTGTTAAAGGCACGCGCCAGTTCGCCAATCTCAGAGACTCTGTCATCCGGCTCGACAGGTTGCTGATAGTGTCCATCGGCAATTTCGTTGACGACCAACACGAGCTGCTTAACCGGCCTGCTCACCCGTTTCGCCAACACCATTGAAATGGCTAACGACAAAACGATGATGCCCAATGCAATGACAATCACCACCGTCTGCAAATCCAGTACACTGAGATACTGCTCGCTGACATCTAATGCAATTCTGATTTTAATCGGTATATGGTCGATACCCGGTAATTGCAGCTCTCTCACTTCATACAGGCTTTCGTTCTGAGCCATGATCCGAAGCCAGCTAATTTCCTGCTCACTGTGCTTGAGCAATTCCGCCGCCACATCGTGAGGCAGACTACTGTTGAGCACCTGGTTGTCTGCAGATGTAATGATGACCTCGGCCTGAACAACCTCGCCTAACAGAGTGAGAAAACTGTCGTCCAGCGCAAAAGCCGCACCAAGGTAACCAATCACTCTCGGAGCCGAAATAGGCGCAACAACCGCATGATAAAGCGTGTTGTTCATGAACACGTAATCGCGGGTTATTTCATCAGGGCGAATACCACGATAGCCTTCCGCAAAAGACTGCTCATCTTCGCCCAGCACGTCATCGGGAAATGCCGTAATGGTTTCGCCTTGCAGATTCAGCATGATGAGGAGGTCAAAATCCTGCCTGGCATTCATGGTTTGCAGGGCACTGTTGATGGTTGGCGCATCATAGCTGGCGAATGCCGCTTTAAATTCGTAAGCCGAAGACAATACTTTTGTCGACGCGTAAAGCCCTTGCGTGCGCTCCTCAACGATGTGCTGTAATACGTTAGTGTCGATGGCCAGTTCGTGTTCAAGGTTTTGCTGCACAAGATCGTCGGTGGCATTCCACACAGACAACAGGATCAAACCAGCAGTAATAATGGTACTGCCAAGGAGTATACGAAACAGGCTATGCCGCAGCGACAACGACTTCATTATTCGCTTCCGAATTTCTTACTACCAAAAGTGCGCGACTTCTTCTCGTGCTCCACAGGGATGGCGGCATTGAGTGTTAAGGTGAGCGTTTCAGACGTCTTGCTGGTATCGAGCGCGACGGTTTCGCGTTTACTTTGCACGATGTCCAACTCAGGGTGCCACAACGTAACAGATTCCGCATCGCCCGGAATATCTACCGTGCCATTCTCGCTGGTAATAAACGCACGAGCATTTTCAAACACGTAAATATACCCAATCATCTGGTCGTGAATATTACAGCCCAGTGCAACGATACCGGATTTGTCGAATTCCACAGGCGCAACGGTGGAGCCACTGTATAACTTTATTTCAAAGGGTTTGGTGGGAGAAAAGCTATAAACATGATGACGAATGTTATCGCTGTTTGGGAAACTGACAGAGGTACCAACAGGAACAGTGAGTACTTTCGGGTCGAAGCGGCGTTCAACCTGATCCATGATTGCGGGTTCAGGGGCTGGCGTGGTCGATGCCGCCACGCTCACCACCACATATTGCAATGGTTTTCCGGATTGATCATTAATGGTCAGGCTTTTCCCATGAGCGCCTAGCCCAAAGCTTAAAAGCACTACCGCGAATAAAAAATTGCACATTCCGAACTGCATAAGATCAACATTGGTCTTTTTACGAGAAGTATATCTATAACATAATCTACCTCGTCGACCTGCGCAAACTACAACAGGCCTTTTAGCCAAAGTTGATATAATCGTTGTCGATACGCATAATACAGCGCACATAATAATGCAGATCTAAGGAAAGGAACTGCGATATAAAACGGCGGAGTTTTACTTGTTTACAAGCCTGTTGAAAGCAACAACCAATGCATGCCTGGCGCTATGTTTAATGCTGGCCTGCATAACAAAAAGTCTGGCGGCAGAAGCGTGGCTGGAAGATTATGCCCGCTACGTGAAGCGGGAAGCAATTAAGTACAACGTACCTGGTTATGCGTTTGTGTATTATCAGCAGGGTGAAACACCGAAAGTGTACGTGTTCGGGCGCACTCACAAGGGTGGCGAGTACATTGATGGCGACACCGTCTTCCGTCTTGCCTCGGTGTCGAAATCGTTTACCTCGCTGCTTATGGCCAAGCTGGTTCAACAGGAAAAAATGCGCTGGGACATGCCCATTAGCGAGCTAATACCGGAAATCCCCTTTACCGGTAAAGGCATGGACAAGCTGCAACTGAAACATATTGTTAGCCAGTCCAGTGGCTTCATGCCGAATGCCTACGACAACCTTATTGAAGCCGACTATTCGTTAGAAAGGGTACTCCAGCAACTCGCGGTACTGGAACCACTGTGCGCCCCAGGCGACTGCTACACCTATCAAAATGCCATGTTTGGCGCCATTGCCTATTACCTTGGTCTGCAGAATACTTCTTACCATCGACAGCTGGATGAACAGGTTTTCACACCACTGGGAATGACAACCGCCAGTGCCGGTAAAGCGGCGCTGATGGCATCTAACAGCTGGGCTCGCCCGCATATAGCCATTGCCAGAGACAAATGGCGTGAAGGCATGGTGGAGAGTAATTACTACCGGTTCTCCCCAGCGGCAGGCGTAAATGCCAGTATTAAGGACATGACTATTTACCTGCAGGCCATGTTGGGCGAATTCCCTACCGTCGTGCCACCGGAATTAATTGAAGACATCACCACACCGGTGGTGAAAACCTCCCGCGAGGTCTATCGTCGCGGCTGGCGTCAGCACCTGAATAGCGCATATTACGGTAAGGGTTGGCGTATTTACGACTTCGACGGCAAAACACTGAACTATCATAGTGGCTGGGTGAAGGGATACCGGGCAGATGTGGCATTTTCACCCGATTATAAAGCGGGCTACGTGATGCTAATGAACGCCGAGTCCAACATGATCAACTCCACCACCGCCGAATTCTGGGAGCGCTATTTCAAACAGGCTGATGAGAAACGTGCGGCGGAAGCGAAAACGGCGACGGTGGCCCCGTAAAACCATAAATTTTTACCCGAACATCAGATACTAAAAAGGCAGTCATGTTTCCACGACTGCCTTTTTCATAAGCGCTTAAAGGGTGCTGCTAAACACCGTTAAGAGCGGGTTTTCATGTAGGTGTAGCCACTTAAACAGTTTTCATAAAAGTCGGTCCATTTCACCGCTTCACGAGGGTTTAAATTGCCACTTGAGATCTGACGATCAATCATACGTTTTACATCTGACGCCATGGCGCGAGGATTGTATTGCATGATTTCAAGTACGTCCTGTACTGATGAGCCTTTCACCACTTCCTCAATGTAGAAGTCTTGTGGATCGTCGTCGTAGCTGTAAATGTGCACTTCGTTCAAACGACCAAACAGGTTATGCATATCACCCATTACGTCCTGATACGCGCCGGTAAGGAACAAGCCAACGTAGTACGGTTCGTCTTTCTTCAGCTTGTGCATTGGCAGGATATCAGTGATTTCACGGCCTACCGTGAACTGATCGATTTTACCGTCGCTGTCGCAGGTAATGTCTACCAGGGAACAATTTACATCAGGCTTTTCGTTCATGCGGGTAACCGGCACAACCGGCAGCAACTGATCGATGGCCCAGGTATCTGCAGCAGACTGGAAAACGGAGAAGTTAGCCAGATACTGCGAAGACAAGCTGTAGTCCAGGCCCTGAATTTCTTCTGGCACATAATCGGCTGTGGAGTAGTAATCACGCAGACGAATCATGATACGCCAGTACAGGGTTTCAATTTTACCCAGTTCATCCAGAGACAGAACACGCAGTTTGAATGCGTCCATGGCTTGCTCTTTCCACTGCGACGCGTCGTTAAACACTTCCTGCATGTTGGTTTGCGTGTCGAAGGTTTCGCACAGCTCACGGATATTGCGCACAAATACATGCTCGCCATCCACCGGCGTGGTATCAACTTCGGCCATATCAGAGCGAATTTCACCCACAATTTCAGTGATCACGCAGCTGTGATGCGCAGTAATCGCACGGCCGCTTTCACTCACCAAATTAGGATGCGGCACGCCTTCCTGATCGCATACTTCTTTCATGCCGTAAACCACGTCAGCCACGTATTCCTGCATGTTGTAGTTACGTGACGATTCGTTGGTAGAGGCACTGCCGTCGTAATCGATACCCAAACCACCACCAACGTCTACATAGTCCAGCGGGAAGCCAAGCTTATGCAGTTCGGCATAAATGCGCGCGCCTTCGGTCATGGCTTCCTTCACTGAGCGAATATCAGTAAGCTGACTACCAATATGAAAATGCAGCAGTTTGAAGCAGTGTTCCATGCCTTCTTCGCGCAGATAGCGTGCGGCTTTAAGAATTTCTGCAACGGTCAGACCAAATTTGGCCCGCTCGCCACCAGAACTTTCCCATTTACCCCGGCCTTTTACGGTCATTTTCGAGCGCATGCCGATGATTGGTTCAATGCCCAATTCTTTTGAGGTTTTAACCAGCAGAGTCAGTTCAGAATACTTTTCGATAACCACAACAATACGGCGGCCCAGTTTACGACCCAGCAGTGCCAGCTTCATAAACTCTTCGTCTTTATAACCGTTCAGAACAGTTAACGACTCTTCGTTAGTATTCAGTGCCAGTACAGTGATCAACTCGGCTTTCGAGCCTGCTTCCAAACCGTAATTAAACGGTTCGCCAGCATCAACGATTTCTTCAACCACTTCACGCATCTGGTTTACCTTCACCGGATAAACGCCGTGATACTGGCCGTTATATTCAGCTTCAGCGATGGTGTCGCGGAAAATGGTATTCAGGTTTGCCACCTGCGAACGCAGTACGTCGTGAAATCGCACAACAACAGGGAACTGAACGCCCTCGTCACGAATTTCATCAAGTACTGCTTTAAAATCGATTCGAATACTTGGATCGGCGGGAACCGGTGTAACGTGTACGTTACCGTTTTCGCCAATAGTAAAATAGCCGCCGCCCCAACGTGAGACGCCGTACAATTTTTCCGCTTCTTCGATGCTCCACTCAGCCAATTCTATTCACCTTACAAAAGTAAACGCCCTGTCGGGATTGCAGACAAGGCGAGTTGTGGATGTTACGTCATTTAATGGGCGCCATTATAATGCTCTGAAATGTCAGTGCTATGAAAATCGTCGCTTTTCGCATTAATTTTATGGCACAAAAACGCATTTATATTCATAACAGGCACGGTACTTTCTAGTCTGCAATCATGCAGAAAATACCGCGCGCCGAATTGTTACCATACTCCGATAAACGGCAATCGCAAATGTCACCCATTTTGTACCAATTGCGTTCCCTGATACCGGTAAAAACTCTTTTCCAATCTCATTCGTAAGCTATTGTTATAAAACGCTCGAAAACAATAATGAGAATTTTAAAAATAAGGATGCCGCCATGAGTGCAGTCCACAAAGCCATCATTACTATCGATCAGGGCACCACTTCTACCCGCGCTATTGTGTTTGATAGCGTATTTGCGCCGGTGTTTACCGCGCAGGAAGAATATCCTCAGCATTATCCACAACCCGGCTGGGTTGAGCACGATCCTGAAAATATCTGGCAAACCACCGTGAGCACGCTGAAGCAGGCCATGGCTTACTGCCGTGAAAATGCCATTGAAATAGCAGGCATCGGGTTGGTCAATCAACGGGAAACCACACTGGTGTGGGATCGTGAAACCGGTAAAACGCTCTATCCTGCTATCGTGTGGCAAGACAGACGCACCGCCCACCAATGTCATAAGTTAAAGCATAAAGAAGAATGGTTGCATCAACGTACCGGGTTACGCTGTGACCCTTATTTTTCTGCCACCAAAATTTGCTGGATATTAGACAACGTACCCCACGCACGGGAACGCGCCGAAGCCGAAGAACTGGCTTTTGGTACTATCGACAGCTTCTTAATTTGGCGTTTAACCGGTGGTAAACAGCACCTGACTGATACCACTAATGCCAGTCGTACCAACCTGTTCAACATCAATGATATGAACTGGGATAACGACCTTCTCGCATTGTTTGATGTGCCAGCCTCACTGCTTCCTGAAGTGAAAAGCTGCGCTGACGATTTTGGCAAGCTCGATGCGAGCGAATTTGGTGAATCCATTCCTATTTGCGGCGTTGCCGGCGATCAGCAAGCAGCTTTGATTGGTCAGGGTTGTTATAAAATGGGCGAAGCGAAAACCACCTTCGGTACAGGCTGTTTCGCACTGGTGAATTCAGGCTCAGAGCCCGCATTTTCAGAACAGAACTTGCTGACAACGGTGGCTTATACCTTAAACGGTGAAACATGCTATGCCATGGAGGGGTCTATTTTCGTTGCCGGCGCCGCTATTCAGTGGTTACGAGACAGCCTGGGCATTCTGCCTTGCGCTGCCGACTCAGAAAAGCTCGCCCGTCAGGTAGAAGAAGATCATCAGGTAGTGGTGGTGCCAGCCTTTACCGGACTCGGTGCACCTTATTGGGAGCCGTTGGCGCGGGGGGCCATTTTTGGGCTGACACGCGGTTCTACCGCCGCCCATGTGGTAAGGGCAACGCTGGAATCGGTGAGCTATCAGACTCAGGATTTGCTCAACGCCATGCGGTGCGATGGTATCGATACGACCACCATGAATGTTGATGGCGGCATGGTACAGAATAGTTGGTTCTGCCAGTTTCTTGCTAACACCTTAAACATCACCGTGAATCGACCCAAAGTGATGGAAACCACCGCGCTTGGCGCGGCTTACCTGGCAGGTTTACACGCGGGATTAAAAGACAACATTGAAGATTTTGCGGCGTTAAACCCCCAGGATTCCACCTTCGAGCCCGAAGTAGACGATATCTTAAAGAAAAAACGCCAACACCGTTGGCAAGCGGCAGTAAAAGCTACCCTGATCATGGCTGAAGCAGAAGCGAACCTGGAATGTGATTGATCGAAGCGTGCTCCATTTTATCCTGACCAGAGCACAGTTAACCCGAGAGGTATTGAGAACCCGATATGATTTAAGTAGGCTTCGGGTTTTGAATAATAACGACTTTCTGGCTCATGTTTAAACCCTTACTTTTTGGTAGCGCATTGTTTACTGCCACCAGCGCCTTTTGCGCGACGTCCGTTTCATCAATTGGCGAAGCGCTCGATTTGCAACAATATCGCGACGATGTGAAGACCCTTGCCAGCGACGAATTTGAAGGCCGCTCGCCGTTGTCCGAAGGCGAAGAAAAGACCATTGAATACCTGGTAAAACAGTTTAAAGATATCGGCTTAACGCCAGCCTTCGGCGATAGTTACATTCAGCCTGTTCCTCTAGCTAAAATCACCGCAGACCAGAACATGTCGTTGAAATTCGGTGATGTAACACTGACCAACGCCAGCGAGTTTACTGCACGTACGCAACGGATCAGCGAAAACATTACCGTTGATGATGATGTCGTGTTTGTCGGTTACGGCGTTACTGCACCTGAATATAACTGGCACGACTACGAAGGTGTGGATGTAAAAGGCAAAACGGTGATCATGCTGGTGAACGATCCGGGCTTTGTCTCTCAGGACCCGGATTTCTTCGGCGGCAACGCCATGACCTACTACGGCCGCTGGACCTATAAATATGAAGAAGCAGCCCGCCAGGGCGCGAACGCGGTTTTTATCGTTCATGAGACCATGCCTGCAGGCTACGGCTGGGGCGTGATTCAAAACTCCAATACCAACACCAAATACACGCTTATCGACGACAACGAGAACCAGTCACAAATTGGTGTGATGGGATGGATGACGTTACGGGCTGCAGAAAAAGTCTTTAAAGCGGCGGGGATGGACTACCGTGAAATGAAAGCGAAGGCATCTAAGCCTGGCTTTAAAGCGGTCGACATGAAATTGCATGCCTCACTGAAGATGCGTAATACCATTGAGAAAAAGCAGTCGCGCAACGTAGCCGGTATTATTCCTGGTGTAACATCGCCGGATGAGTGGGTCGCGCTGCATGCCCATTGGGACCACATCGGCAAAGCCATTGAGAACGGCAAAGAAGTCGTGATGAACGGCGCTGTGGATAACGCCTCCGGCGTGGCTGGCGTACTTGGTCTTGCCCGGGTAATGAAGTCTATGAGCACGGACAAACCGTTTGATCGTACTCTCATGTTCGGCGCATTCACCGCCGAAGAAACCGGCCTGATTGGTGCAGAGCATTTTGCCCAAAACCCGCCAGTGCCAGCATCAGACATTGTGGCGTTTTTAAACATCGACGGTATGAACGTGAATCAGTCTGTGGATTACATTCTGCAGTACGGCATTGGCTTGTCGGAACTGGAAGACTATGTAGCGAAAGCAGCGAAAGCCCAGGGCCGTTACGTTAAACCCGATCCTCGCCCGCAAAATGGTCTGTTCTTCCGCTCTGATCACTTCGCGGCAGCGAAGCAGGGTATTCCTTCTTATCTGTTCATGAGTCTGGGCGACACTGACCCTACTTTTATTGCCAAGCGCTATCACAAAGCTGCCGACGATTATTTGCCAAGCTGGGACTTAGGTGGCGTGAAGCAGGATTTAGATTTGATGGGTCAAATCATGGCAGAGTTGGCCAATAATGGTGACTGGCCGAAGTGGACTGCAGATTCTGACTTTAAAGCAGCCAGAAAAGCCTCTGGCCGCTGATAATAAAGACTGACAAAACTAAATGGCCGGGCTGGTTAACACCAGCAGGGCTTTTTTATTCTCTTAATTCAAATACCGCTTCCACAGGCACATCGAAATGCCGGGCAATTTTCAGTGCAATCACCACAGAAGGCGTGAATCTCCCGGTTTCCACAGTACTGATGGTCTTGCGGGACACGCCGATAGCATCGGCCAACTCCTGCTGCGAAACCTTGTGTGCTTGCCTGAGTTTATGAATATGATTATCTAACTCTTCATTCATCTTCAGAATCGCCATGAAATTTATAAAGGATCATGCCGCCGTAGATAACTAACGAAAGTATGGTCCAGAACTGTAGCATTCCCAGATCGGAAAACGGTACCAGCTCTTTCAGACTGCCGTCTTCGCCGCCCAGCAACGACACCATGAGTGCACCTAATAATAAAACCTGAAAGGCAAAACGTTGGCTGATACCGCTGACATAGTCCACATATTCATCTTTGAACTGCATGGTCCAGTAAGATTTCCTGGAGATCTTTTTACTCAGCTTTGAATATTTAGCCAGCATGACCAGCATGTAAACTATTGCTATAAAGGCAATCAAGCCGAGTAACACACCCGTTGCATGTGGCGGGTTGATCAGCATGCCTTCAAATATGGGGATAGCCATAAATACCGCTACAGACAGCGAAATCTTCACGTTAATTTTAAGAAAAGTTTGCTCTATATCCGCCGTACTCATGGCTTTTTTTGTGTTGTCAATCATTGTCTGAATCCTTCATTCATTGCTGCTTTGGTGTACCACGCTGGCGACTACTCCATGCCATCGCAAATGAAACCTGCCAGTTACAAATGACACCTTAATTGAACATATGTAACCTACAGGTATCAATGATACCCAAAGGTTACATACTGTCAACTGTTTATTTTTCACACTGGTACGCTGAGTTAGACTTTAGGCAAAGAAAAGCAAAGATATGCAAAGAAAATTGCAATCTAAATAAAAACCACTCTCATTTGCATTGCGTTACTTATTAGCTACTGTTAATATCCCCCGCGTTTTTCACACTCAAACTAAAACTCAAGCCTCACTTATTCGGAATTATCAAACCATGAAGTCGAAGCCATTTTCACAACGAACACTTATTGCATCTTCAATTGCCACTGCCCTTTTCACATTCGCAGTCAGTGCACAGGAAGCCACTGTTGCTACGCCAGATAGCGATGACATTGAACATCTTGTAGTAACGGCAACCGGTTTTGAGCAAAAGATCACCGAAGCGCCTGCCAGTATTTCTGTGATTAGCCAGGAAGATCTGCAGTCTCGTCAGTTCATTACCCTGCTCGACGCGGTTCAGTTCCAGGAAGGTATCGATATTGGTACAACCCGCGATAAAACCGGCCAGGGTTCAGTAAGTATGCGTGGTTTAACCGGTGAGTACACGTTGCTGCTCATCGATGGCGTACGTATGAATAACCATGGCGACATTTATCCGAATAACTTTGGCGGTAACGCATTTGGTCACGTTCCTCCAATGGAAGCCATTGAACGTATCGAAGTGATTCGTGGTCCTGCATCAACGCTTTACGGTGCAGATGCACTGGGCGGCGTAATCAACGTGATTACCAAAAAGCGCTCTGAAGAATGGGGCGGCTCTATCAACTTTGGCCGTAGCATTCAAACCGACGATCAGTTTGGCGATGACATCACCACTGACTTTTTCGCGCAGGGCCCACTAATCAAAGATCTGCTTTCATTAGGTGTTCGCGGCAGCATGTACGAGCGTCAGGCATCGAACCCTGAATTCGCTCCCGATATCGACCCTAACGGCGATGTGCATATTCGTCAGCTTGGCTTCGGTAGCGGCGGTAAAACGGTAGACAGCGACAGTGCACAATTCGGCTTCACGCTGTTCTATACGCCGTTTGAGAACCAAAGCTTCAAGTTTGATTACGACAACTCAAATCAAACTTACGACAATACACCTTCATACAACCTCGACACCGGTGAAATCACCTATCCGCTGGGTACAAGAGATAACATCGATTCTATCTGGGCTGACAGACGTGGTGTGGTAAACCCACGCGCCGGTTACGCTGACGATCAGGAATTTAATCGTGAATGGTGGTCGATTACGCATCAAGGTCAGTTCGATGGCTTCTCAAGCATGATTGCCCTGTCTCACGTTGACACCAGCAACGATGGCCGAACTCTGCCGTTAAGCGTTACCGAACGTTTATTGCTTCAGGAAATGTACGACGGAACTGGCGCTTACGAAGGTTTAAGCGAAGAAGAGCGTAAAGGCATTGCAGAAGACACTTTCCTGCCACGACCTAAGCGTCCACTGGAAAGCAGCCAATACACGCTGGACGTACGTGTTGATATTCCAGTAACGGACGTAATGGGCGACCACAATATCGTTCTGGGCGGTCAGATGATCGACGGTGAGCTGCGCGATGGTGTTTTCGGTCTGGAAAGTTCTCAGGCAGGCCAGATTCAGGAACAGAACATGTGGTCACTGTTTGCTGAAGATAACTGGAGCCCTAACGATAACCTGACGCTGACAGCCGGTGCACGTTACGACAAGCACGACGTATTCGGCACTCAGGTTTCTCCACGTTTATATGCCGTTTATACCTTCAACGACAACTGGACCGTGAAAGGTGGTGTGAGCACCGGTTATAAAACACCTAACACCACTGACCTTTACGATGGTATCACCGGTTTCGGTGGTCAGGGTACTTCACCGTTTGCCGGTAACCCGGATCTACAACCAGAAACTAGCTTGAACAGTGAAATTGCAGCGTATTGGACAGGTGATGCGGGCCACAACTTTAATATCACTTACTTCAACACCCGCTTTGATGACAAGATTGCTAGCGGTGACACTGTTTATAGCTGTGAAGTGACTGGCGGCGTTCGTCCTTGCGTAAACCTGGGTGAGTACGACCAACTGGGTTACGAAACTTACAGCCAGAAAATCAATATCGACAAAGTAGATTTGCAAGGTATTGAAGCGGCCGGTCGCTATCAATTCAGCACTGACTGGTTTGTAACAGCCAACTACACCTGGACTGACAGCGAACAGAAAAGTGGTCCGGAAGAAGGTCAGCCGCTGACCAATACCGCAGAGCACATGGCTAACATCACTGTAAACTGGGATGTTACTGATGCGCTGGGTGTGTATCTGCAAAGCCAGTTGCGTTCAGACCGTTACCGCGGTTGGGACAGCGTACTGAACAAGCCGCTGTACTACAAAAACTACCAGTTACTGACGCTGGGTGCCCGTTACACGTTCAACGAATATGTAACTGTAAATGCCCGTATTAACAACCTGCTGGATGAAGACTTTACGTCTTACACCACCGAGTATACCGATCTGAACGGCGACGGCACTTACGAGTACGTTACTGGCCGTGGTGCGGTAAGTGAAGTGGTATTCCAGGACGACTACAACATCAAAGACCGTGCACGTAACCTGTGGGTTGGCGTAAACGTTAAGTTCTAAGTTCCAGGTCTTAAGTTCTAGCTGGCGTTTTACGTTCTAACTACGAAAGACGCAAAATAAAAGGGGGCAACCACTAGGCTGCCCCCTTTTTTGTTTATGCTGTTAGCAACTATTTTTTGCTAATGCGCATTACGCTAGTTTGTTGCCGTTGATAACAAAGTCTTCACTGGCGTAGCGGACTTTCTGAGGCGTTGCCTCACCTTCTTCACGGTAACCTACTGCACAAATTACGGTTGCCGTAAGGCCCTTTTCGGCAAGTCCCAGAATTTCATCAAAGCCCGCCGGATTAAAGCCGGTCATCGGGCAAGAATCGACGCCTTGAAGCGATGCTTCACCAATCAGCAGCCCCAAAGAAATAAAGGCCTGATGCTTGGCGCTTTCTGCCAGCGACTCCGCAGGCTGGCTACTTACCCATCCTTTAATATAATCAGCATAACCATTCAGGCTACCCGGTTCATTGTCTGTTTGTTCATAGGTACGCGCAAAATAGGCATCAACGGTGCCTTCAGTGATCGATGTCTCCGCTGCGAATACAAACAGGTGCGAACAGGTAGGCAGTTGCTTTTGATTAAATGCTGCGCCAGCCAGTTTGCTCAGCAGTTCACGATCGGTAATCACAATCAGGCGATAAGGCTGCAAACCAAATGCAGAGGGCGCCAAACGGGCAGCCTCGGTAATGGATTTTATTTTCTCTTCATCAATCTTCTTGTCAGAAAATTGTTTAATAGCGTAACGGTTTGATAATGCAGACAGTAAACTCATGGCGAACTCCGGTGAAGGGTAAAACACTACTTTAACCGGTTACCCCGAATATGGAATTAACTTAGGTTAAAAACACAGAAATTTGTTCTGAATAGCAGCAAAACCTAAATTTGTTCTGAGATTAACTCAGGTTAATTTCTCAGGGTTTTAGTTGGCGGCATTACCGTTTCTGTAAACTCTATTCAGCAGCTGTAAATTACCTGTAAAAGCCGCGAAATTAGCGAACATCCCCCTTTACCGTGACTCGAAATAACAGCCCTTTCTTGTTTCCGCTCACAGGTAAAGTATTCCATGAAGCCGTACAAATTCTTTTCTGTAACCAGTTTGTCTCACTCAGGTTCAACCGCCTTTTCTATTGCTTTGGCAAGTCATCCAGATCTAATTTCACTGGGCGAAGTGTTTCAGGTTTTGCGCCATGCTCCTGAATACTGGCTTCACGATGCCAATCATACTTGCAGTTGTGGAAAACCCACTGCGCAATGCGGATTCTGGGGCCCGGCGCTAGAGCAAATTCGCGCTAACGTGCCAATGCCAGCGAAGGGCGAGGAAAAGTACAGTCATGTGTCTCTCGCCTATAAAGAACTGTTGAGTTATTTCCACAAAGTTTATGGTGATGAAAAACGGATGGTGGATACCTCTAAGGGTATTCGCCATTTAAACCTGATTGCCAGTGACCCGTTACTTTCACCGACGATTTGCTTTCTGCTCCGTGACGTTCGTTCTTATGCAAGCTCTCAAACAAGACTGGCGCGTTCAGAGCAGCGCAGTGGGCTGAAAAAAATCAAAGGTCACTATTGGTTTCAAATGCTGAAGTGGTACCAGGGCAATAGGAAAAGAGAAAAATTGCTAAATCGAAGCGAATTGAACGTGGTAAAAATTGGCTACGAACAGTTCTGCTTTAATGTGGAAAGTGTTTTGGGCCAGGTCTATCACTCCGCAGGACTTCCGTTGCTTTCCAGTACTGGCAACCTTGAACAAGCCGAGCATCACATTTTGTTTGGCAACCCCATGCGACTCTCCGCAAAGAAATCCTCAGAAATTGCCTATGACGCGCGATGGCTGAAAGAAAATGATTACCTGCTACCCGCCTGCCTGATGCCATTTGTGATGAAATATAATCGGCAAGCTGTATATCAGACATCCGCAGCCCCACCTTTCACTGGGCACCCTGTACAACGCGAGCAACTGCTTTAATCTGAAAAGTAGGTATTAGGAAAAAGCGGTAGGCAAAACGTGCAGAGCGAGGGGGGGTGATTTCATTCGGAACCGTCTGCCGCAGGGATGCGGCAGCCGAGCCCACATGGATGTGTTCACGGCGTGTTCCGAATGAAAGTGCCTCCTCGCTCGAAAAGCGTTTAGTCGTCGCCGAATTCGCGGATGATGGTGTTGATGGTGTCTTTTGCGTCACCCAGTACCATGCGCGTGTTGTCTTTGAAGAACAGCGGGTTGTCTACACCGGCAAAGCCTGCATTGGCTGAGCGCTTCAGTACAAACACAGTTTTTGCGCGGTACGCTTCGATAACTGGCATGCCGTAAATTGGGCTGCCTTTCATCTCTTTCGCTGCAGGGTTAACCACGTCGTTCGCACCGATAACAATCGCTACGTCGTAGTTTTCCATGCGCGGGTTTACGTCGTCCATTTCGCAAAGCTGATCGTAAGGTACATCGGCTTCAGCCAACAGTACGTTCATGTGACCCGGCATACGGCCCGCAACAGGGTGAATCGCATATTCCACCGTACAGCCGTTTTCTTCCAGTAGCGTTTGCAGTTCGCGTACAGCGTGTTGCGCTTGTGCTACCGCCATGCCGTAACCCGGAATAACCAGTACCGCCTGTGCAGCTTCCAGCACATAGAACGCATCTTGCGCCGCCATGATTTTCACTTCACCTTCGATTTTCTCTGCCGCTTCAACCGGTTTCGCGAAACCAGACAGCAGTACGTTCATCAGCGAGCGGTTCATCGCTTTACACATGATGTTCGTCAGAATAAGTCCAGACGCCCCCACCAGCAGACCGGTTACGATAAGAATCGTATTACCCACGGCCAGGCCTGCCGCTGATGCCGCTACACCCGAGTAGCTGTTCAGCAGCGCGATAACCACCGGCATATCTGCACCACCAATCGAGATAGTTGCCAGAATACCGAAGCTCAGCGCCAGCGCGATGGTGGCGTACAGCCATACCGGGTTCATTGGGTCGGTGACAAACAGGTAGCCCACTACAAAGAAACCTACCAGATGAAGAACGCTTAGCTCACGCAGGCCGGTGAAGATCACCGCTTTGGCGTTCATTCGACCAGACAGTTTTCCCCAGGCAATCACGGAGCCAGAGAAAGTTACGCCACCAATCAGCAACGTTAGAATAACGGTAATCAACACAAATGACGTGGCACCACTGAAACCAACCGTCGACAACTGACTTACCGTCGCCCAACCCAGTAACAGTGAAGCTAAACCACCGTAGCCGTTAAACAGCGATACCATTTCTGGCATTTGTGTCATTTCAACAGACTTTGCTTTCCAGGCACCGTAGGCGCCGCCAATGGCAAAGCCCAGTAAAATCCAGTGATAGGAAATAATCTGATGGTCAAGCAGCGTCACCACCACAGCCACCAGCATACCCACCGCAGACACCATATTCCCTTTACGGGCCGTCAGCGGATGACTTAATAGTTTCAGACCAAGAATGAACAGACCCGCCGCCAGTACGTAGGCCAGATTGATTATCAATGCTACAGATTCCATTTTCCCGGCCCCTTACTTCTTGTCTTTCTTTTTGAACATACCCAGCATCCGGTCGGTAACCAGATAACCACCCACAACGTTGATGCTGGCAAGCGCTACCGCTGCCGTGCCCAAAATCGTTGTCAGTATGTCGTTTTCCATACCCGATGCAGCCAGCGCGCCTACCAGGGTGATCCCGGAAATTGCGTTTGAGCCCGACATCAGCGGAGTATGCAGTGTGGCAGGTACTTTGCGGATCAGTTCGAAACCCAGGAAAGCAGCCAGCAATACGATAAAAATCAGATAGATATTTTCCATGATTAGGCTCCCTGATACGCGTTTTTAAGCATGTCGTTAGTAATTTCGCCATCGTGCGTAATCACACACCCAGCAAGAATTTCGTCTTCCAGATCGAGTTTAAATGCCTTCGATTCATCATCGAAAAATTCATCGATCAGGTTGTACAGGTTATTGGCGTACATATCGGTGGCGTCTTTCGCGACAGACTGACTCCAGTTACCGGTACCAATTACCGTGACCCCATTCACAGTGACCACTTTGCCAGGTTCAGAACCTTCCACGTTACCACCAGACGTTGCAGCCATATCGACCACCACAGAACCCGGACGCATCAGCGCCAGCGTGTCTTTGCTAATAAGCTGCGGAGGACGACGACCAAACAATTGCGCGGTGGTGATCACGATGTCTGAGTCGGCAATCGCATCACGTTGCGCGTCCTGCTGCTTCTGCTTCTGCTCATCGGTGAGTTCTTTAGCGTAGCCGTCTTTGGTCTGGCCGGTTTCACCCAAATCGATTTTGAGGAATTTACCACCCAGCGATTCAACCTGTTCAGCGACTACTGGACGGGTATCATAAGCCAGTACGTTGGCACCCAGACGTTTGGCCGTCGCAATCGCCTGCAGACCCGCAACGCCGGCACCAATGATGTAAACTTTCGCCGGTTTAATGGTACCCGACGGTGTCATCATCATTGGCAGAATGCTTGGCAGATGTGTAGTTGCCTGCATCACCATAACGTAGCCGGCAAGGCTCGCTTGCGAACTTAACGCATCCATTTTCTGGGCGCGGGAAGAACGCGGGATCATTTCCACCGACAAGGTGGTCAGTTTGCGGGCGGCCAGAGACTCCACCAGCGATTGCTGGAAAAAGGGGTCAATGTGTCCTACCACAATAGCATTGGCTTTCAGTTGTGAGTAAACCGCTTCTTCGGGCT
>Ga0208204_100239_pt1 | contig 17882 bp, 18 predicted proteins | sample DeeseametaMP2252_FD_184173 | JGI IMG/M metagenome (GOLD analysis project Ga0208204, IMG submission 184173) | Marine microbial communities from the Deep Pacific Ocean - MP2252 (SPAdes) | ecosystem: Environmental > Aquatic > Marine > Oceanic | place: West of El Salvador, Pacific Ocean | collected...
AAAATATTCCGGCGCCTGTTGATGAATCTCAAACGAACTCACCTGGATTTGTTCGAGCACATTTCCCTGTAAATCCAAGGTATTCATTTTCAACAGCATACCTGATTGCTGATCAAGCCATAGTTGATAACTGAAACGCGTATTATCACGACTAACAACCCGGAGCTGCTGAGCAGGTCTGCCGGCTACGCGCGCACGGCCGACAGAAACAAAATCGTAACCCTTCACCAGCGACATCGGATCATAAAGTAACTCGCTGGGGATCGGACCATTGATGTATTTAGACTGCAAACTATAAGGCGGTGCATCAGGTTCAAAAATACTGACTACATCACCAAATCGAATCAGTTCCCGTCCAGGTCCATTTTGTAAGTTCAGCTGTTCAACAGAAGTGCCATCGTTAAGCACACCATGACGCCACAAGAACGGTACCGTTTCCTGATTCAGCCTGCTTACAACAAACGACACTTCAAAATTCAGCGTTCTCACCGCCGCAGACATTTTCAGCATCCAATCTGTGGCAGATTGCGGTTTTTCCGTAAGTGCATAGGGATAAACATCAGCCAATGAATTATTGTCGTCGTCGGCCAGCATGGAGTTTTGCTCAGATACAATAGCATCTGGCTGGGATTGGCTCTCTACTTGCGGGGATGGGGGCTGTTGAGCATGAACAGAAAATGCGAGCCCAACAGACGCCAGGCTATAAATGCAAAAATTCCGCGGTGAAAACAAACGTACCAGCTCCGAGGGAGCTGGTACGTTATTAAAAAATGCTTTTGTCATCGAAACTCTTAGTCTGGATTAACGTTTGACCGCGCTTCCTGATCTACCTCGTTGCTCTGATCTTCAGCTTGTTTCAGCTGAATCTGCTGCTCGTGGTCTGCAATGATAGCATTAATCTTACGTTTCTTTTCCAGAACCACGCTCATGTCGTTGCGAGGCAACGTACGAGTTTGCTCAAGACTAACTGGTGACAAACCACCAATGCGTCCCGGCGTTTCGAATGTCGAAAACGGTTCAGTTGGCTCTGGCTGATTCATCTGCTGCACGCCTAAGATGACGGCAACGGCAACGGAAGCCGCAACCGCAAACTGGCCACTTTGCTTTGCAAATGGAACCACGTTGCCAATAAGTGGCAGTGATTTCCAGCCTGAGCGCTTAGGCGCCATGACTGTTGGCTCGCTGTCTAAGGCTGCAGCCACTGCTGCGGTGATGTCCATCTCTGGTGCCACCGTTGCTTCTTTGCGTAAACCACTACGGATAACATGGTAACGCTGCCATTTTGCTTTCAGCTCTTCATCATTGAGGATAGCTTCCATAATTTCAGCGCTATCTGTCTCACCATCCATAAAGGCTGACAATTTTTCTTGCTGTTGCGTCATACTATAAAATCCTGATCCAAATGATCGCTTGCTACCATACCACAGCTAGTTAGTTCACTTCATCCCGAGAAAGTTCAACTTCATCGCGAAAAAAACTAAATTAATTTTCCAAAAGTGGCTGAATGACTTTGTCGATGGCTTCACGTGCCCGGAAGATCCGAGAACGTACAGTGCCTACCGGACAACCCATTACACTGGCGATCTCTTCGTAACTTAGTCCTTCTATCTCCCGAAGCGTAATAGCCATACGCAAATCGTCAGGCAGTTTTTCTACCACACGGAACAACGTCGCCTCGATTTCATCAGAAAGCAAACTGCGTTCGGGGGTAGACTGCTCTCTGAGTGCGTCACTGCCGTCGTAATAATCTGCCTCTTCTGCATCTACATCGTTGGCAGGCGGTTTTCTCCCCTGAGCAACGAGATAATTTTTTGCACTGTTAACAGCGATACGGTAGAGCCAGGTATAAAACGCACTGTCTCCACGAAAATTTGGCAAAGCACGGTAAGCTTTTATAAACGCATCTTGCGTGACATCTGCTACATCACCGGTATTTTTCACATACCTCGACACCAGATGCATGACTTTATGCTGATAACGGGTTACCAGCAGGTTAAATGCATTTTTATCACCGTTCTGTACCTTTTCAACAATCTGTTGATCGGTTATCTGCTCGCTCATCCGAGCCATTTCTCCTTAACATCTACCACATAAACAGCTCATGCAAGCATCAGGTAGACTGCATATTTTTCAGAAAGTTCGAAGAAAATGCGGTCAAACTTTAAATTATCAATAAAAGATATAAGAAAATTTACCATAACGGGATATTAGCGATTTGCCTTTTTCCACGCTTCATTTAGACTTGCCGAACCTTATCCTAGTTATAAACCGCTAAAATACCATGAAATCAGTGGCTTCATCACTACCTTCAGCGGAACATCAAAGTATTGAACACCAGTGCGACGTACTCGTAATCGGCAGTGGCGCTGCGGGTCTTAGTCTTGCGCTTAAACTCGCCGACCATTGCCGGGTTATCGTACTGAGTAAAAGTGATCGTAATGAAGGCTCTACCCGATACGCTCAGGGTGGCATTGCTGCCGTATTCGATGAGCAGGATTCAATTGACGCACATGTAGCCGACACACTCAATGCGGGCGCCGGACTTTGTGAGGAAGCGGCGGTGAGATTTACCGCCGAGAATGCCAAAGAAGCGCTCACCTGGCTTATTAATCATGGCGTACCTTTCGACACGGAAACCGATGAAAAAGGGGAAGAACGTTTTCACCTTACCCGTGAAGGTGGACACAGTCATCGCCGCATTCTGCATGCTGCAGATGCCACCGGCGAAGCATTGCAAATAACGTTAAATGACGTGGTTTCAGCCCACCCAAACATTGAATTTCTTGAACGCTATAATGCGATTGACCTTATCCGTTCAAAGCAAAATAGCCAAAATTGTACTGGTGCATATGTATGGAACCTACAGCGCGCTCACGTTGAAGTTATTCGTAGCAGATTCATCGTGCTTGCCACAGGTGGCGCCAGTAAAGTATATCAATATACGTCGAACCCGGATGTTTCAAGCGGTGATGGTATTGCTATGGCATGGCGCGCAGGTTGCCGTGTTGCCAATATGGAATTTAATCAGTTCCATCCAACCTGTTTATATCATCCCCAGGCCCGGAATTTTCTGATCACCGAAGCATTACGCGGTGAAGGTGCCCGCCTCTGTCATGCTGACGGCACACCATTTATGAAACGATTTGATGAACGCGGTGATCTCGCTCCCCGCGATATCGTCGCCCGGGCCATCGATTATGAAATGAAACGTTTGGGTGCAGAATGTATGTATCTCGACATCAGCCACAAGCCGACGGAATTCGTGGTAAAACATTTCCCGAATATCTATCGGAAGTGCTTGTCGCTGGGCATTGATATCACCACACAGCCCATTCCCGTGGTGCCCGCAGCGCATTACAGTTGCGGGGGCGTGATGACAGATTTCAACGCTAAAACGGATCTGGACAACGTTTATGCTGTGGGCGAGGTAGCTTATACCGGATTGCACGGTGCTAACCGAATGGCGTCAAATTCGCTATTAGAATGCGTGGTGTACGCCGCCGCCGCAGCAAAAGACATTCTCAGTCACCTGCAAGACAATTACGTAGAAGAACCGATAGCGCCGTGGGATGAATCTCAGGTGACCAACTCTGATGAAGAGGTCATCATTCAACACAATTGGCATGAACTGCGGTTCTTCATGTGGGATTACGTAGGCATTGTGCGCACCAATAAACGCCTGGAAAGAGCGCTGCGACGAATACAGCTACTGAGCCAGGAGATTCAGGAGTATTACGCCAATTTCCGTGTCTCCAACAATTTGTTAGAGTTGCGCAACCTGGTCACTGTGGCTGAGCTGATTGTTCGCTGTGCCATGGAGCGTAAAGAAAGTCGCGGGCTACATTATAATCTTGATTATCCCGACTTGCTTCCAGACGCCAAGCCTACGGTGTTGAAACCGCTTCCTGCGAAATGGCAACCCGAACCCGGCTCTATGGCGACGGTAAAAGACCACTAAGGGTTTACCGGTAGTAATCTTGTCACCAAACAAAAAGCCCACGTTAATTAACGTGGGCTTCTTATTGGGCTAAAAGCATCGGTTACAGGGCAAAGTAGTTCGCCATAACGCCGGTTATCACCGGCTCATTGTTGTCTGCATTTTCCAGCAAGAAGCGAGTATCGCCGTTACTCTGTGCCGTTTTTAACTGCGCCTGGCCAGGCAATAGCAGCGGTTTCTTAAATTGATTATCAATGGTGATTTCCGTAACCGGTGCTGCCGGATAGAGATGACTTACCGACATGGCGAGTGTCCACATACCATGAGCGATGGCGCGGGGGAAACCGAATGGTTTGGCCGTTAACGCATTCAAATGTATAGGATTCGCATCACCAGACAGTTTCGCATAGCGCCTGCCTATATTCCCTGGCGCTTCGATATGCGTGGTTGCGTCAGCATATTCTATCTGCGGCTTGATATGGACCGTTCCGGTGCCAGCATTGTTTTCTGTTGACACATGGGGCGCTTTTGCTTTCACAAGATACGTCGCTTGCGCTTCATAAACCAACTGATTGTCTTGCAGCGCGCGGGCGTACATTTTCACGTCCCACCCTCTCTTGTAGGCACTAATATCGGAAAATCCCACACGCATCTCAAAAGGCTTTGCTTTATCGAGGTGATTTAACTGACGAATCTTGTTTTCCCGATGAACAAGGCCTAAAAGGGGAAAGGGGCTACGTTTATGTGCCAAACATTGTAACTGCAGCGGCAATGACAGCACCTGAAGATAACACGGGTGCAATACGGCATGCTCCCAACCGGTTAGCGATGCATACCGGGCCAAATGCTTATCATCAATAATGATATTCTTTTCCCGTGTAATTGCGGGTACCACGGGTGGCTTAAATTGCCGCAGTAAATTTTTGTCAGGCCGGTGTGTCAGCGCCTTGAACATTAAACCAAACATACACGCATCTCCAAAAAAGCTTCATGTAACGATAAGCCGGCTCAATCGACGAAAATACAACTCATCGCATTCCCCTCTGAATACCCAGCGATAGCTCGCATCACCGTTTTCAGTTCTGAATTGCAGAAACATTGCACCGGGAAACAGTCGGCTGTGGTTTATATCTATTTGTCTGCGTCGTATTGCACCTGATTCCTGCTCGGTCCAAATGTCGCCATCGACTTCAACGCATATAGTTGGGCGGGCAATATCTCTCACTGAATCGTGGACAGGCCTCTTCAACAACGCGCAGAAAACACACAGAATGTTAGTTCTAAATTGCCATACTGACGTTATTACTACGAGAAAAATGATGAGCAGTTCAGGTAGGTTTCCCGGTAGCCAGCTTTTCGCTGTAGGAGGAAGGCACAACAAAACGATAGACGCCGCCGACAGTGGCATTAAGAATGCCAATCGACGGAACGCCCAGCATTTCAGAGTGAAATTATACTTTGACACGATCCAGGATGATTTTCACCATTTCGGCAAGTTCAGGATCATCACATTTCTGGTGGCCCATAAACCAGGCAAAAAGATCAGGATCATCACACGTCAACAGTCGTTCAAACGTTTCCTGTTTCTCTGCGTCTAAATCACTAAATGCTTCTTCAACAAAAGGCAGAAACAGTACATCTAATTCAAGCATGCCGCGTCGACAGGCCCATTTTAAGCGGTTGTATCTTTTCTCTGTGAACATTTATCTATCTACCTCATTACTTATCCGCCGCACTATACCAGAAGCCCGACCTACTCTCACCGTCCTTTTTACCCGTTTCGGTGGTTGAGAATAGAAAATCCTCCCCCATTGATAGGAGATAAACCAGTTTACTACGGATTTCTAATGGTTACGCCTGAAACACTTGATAGCCTTGCTGCTGATTATGTCATTCCACTGACTCACTACACGGTGCTGTCGATTGCCGGTGAGCAACGTGACGATTACTTGCAAGGCCAACTGACTGTAAATGTTAAGAAATTAGATGAGCAAACCGCCAGACACGCGGCGCATTGCGACTTCAAAGGTAAAACATGGTCACTCAGTAGCGTTTACAGATGGCATGATGAAATTTGGTTAACAATGCCAAAAGGCTGTGCCGAATCCTCGCTGGAGCAACTGAAAAAATATGGTGTTTTTTCCAAAGTGGAAATTAACGACAGAGCTGATGACGTCACGCTGTTTGCGGTTTCTGGCGACAAAACAGCTCAATGGGTAATTGACGTTTTCGGTGCCCTTCCCGATGCTGGACTCAGTACACTGCAAAATGATGCGGGTGTGGTGGTAAGACAAGATTTTCCCTCTGATCAGTTGCTCCTGGCACTTCATACCGACGCTGCAGCCCAATTTCAGCAATGGATGTCAGATAACTCGGTGACAGAATATGCCCCTGACGTGTATGAAGCATTAGCGATAAAGCATGGCATCGCCGATGTTTCAGGCGCTGTAGTGAACGAATTCGTGCCGCAAATGATGAACGTGCAAGCCTTGAACGGTATTGATTTTAACAAAGGCTGTTACATGGGGCAGGAAGTGGTGGCTCGCACTCGCTATCTGGGTAAAAACAAACGCGCAGGTTACGTTTTTTGTATCCCACAGGCTGTTGATGTTAACGTAGGTGATACCGTAGAAAAAGAATTGGAAAATGGCTGGCGCCGCGGCGGCACCGTTATTCGTAAAGCGCAACTTAAAGAACAGACCTGGTTTATGGCTGTCTTACCTAATGATACCGAAAGTAGCACGCAGCACAGGTTGGCAAGTAGCCCTGAACTACAGTCATGTTTTACAGCATTGCCTTATAATTTAGAATAATCGTCGTTATCTGACTATCACCACACTGATTGCTCGATAACACACATTCACGTGTCGTGAGACACAATCCATCACAGGAATAACTATGACTATTACAACAGATAGTGTGGTAACGCTACACTACACTGTCTCGACAGACGGTACCGAACTCGATTCATCTGTGGGTAAGAACCCGCTGGTAGTATTGATGGGCAGACGTTTTCTGATTGAAGGCTTGGAAGACGAGTTGGTTGGTAAAACGGCCGGCGACAAATTCAGCACCACAGTAGAACCCGAAAAAGCATACGGTCAGCGTATGGATGAGCTGGTACAAAGCGTGCCTAAAAATATGTTTGAAGGGATGGAAGTAGAACCAGGCATGTCATTCCGTGCGTCGTCGGAAGGTGGTGAGCAGTCTGTAATCGTTATTGAAGTAAACGATGATCATGTGGTTGTAGATGGCAATCACCCGCTGGCAGGCATTACCTTACAATTCGACGTTGAAGTGGTAGAGGTAAGAGAAGCCACGCCGGAAGAACTTGATCATGGTCACGTACACGGCGAAGGTGGTCACCACCACTAAGCCCGATTATGTACAAAAAGCCGGAGAAGGCCTTGCCTTCTCCGGCTTTTTTGTTTTAAATCGCTTCTTCGTTTTGTTCGCCGGTACGAATACGGATGGCGGTTTCTACAGAAGTTACAAAGATCTTCCCATCACCAATCTTGCCGGTTTTTGCTGACGCCTCAATCGCTTCGATTGCCTGCTGTACTTGATCGTCAGCCAGTACCAGTTCAACTTTGATTTTTGGCAGAAAGTCGACCTGATATTCAGCACCACGGTAAAGTTCTGTATGCCCTTTTTGACGGCCAAAACCTTTAACTTCAGTGACGGTCATACCCGCGATACCTACCTCGGCCAGCGCCTCACGAACATCATCCATTTTGAACGGTTTGATTATCGCTTCAATTTTTTTCATAACTTGCTACTCATTGTTAAGTGAACTGATACGACATCCATCTGCGTCGCAAAATCATTGTATAACAAAAACCTGCTTTCACACACAGACGAAAGGTGTAAAGGGCCGTACCATCGTCCCTATTTCGACTTAAATCCTATTTCTTAATTATATACGCCTGAAACAAAAAAGGTGTTTAAAATCGAAACCCGTCATCAGTCGTTGATATTAGTTTGGGTATAGGCGTATAGCTGTATGCTGTATTTTATATACGCAACAACCGCCTAATTCGGTTACTCTGATAAAAGAGTACAAAGCATTCTGACCAATATTCCATGAGCAGGCAAACCGGTTTAACACTAATTGAATTAATGATAGGCGTTGCCATTGTGGCGATTTTGCTGACCGTCGGTGCGCCGGCCATTCAAAGCGTGCTTGAACAAAATAAGGTTATTGCCACGGTTAACGATATCAGTAATGCAGCCCGCACAGCGCGCTTCACGGCAATTGATACTGAAGAAACCACACTGGTATGCCCATCGGCCGATTATAAAAGCTGCTCGGGCGATTGGCGTCAGGCTAAAATCGTCTTTGTTGACAGTAACGGTAACGGCAGCCGTGATGATGCAGAGCCCTTAATCAGTTCATCCGACCCCGTATCTTCTGGTGTGAATATTTCAGGGCACACTGGTGCTTTAGTATTTTCTCCTGATGGCAGCGTTAGTAATGCAGTAACCATCAAGCTCTGCCCTGCTTCTGGTGATGCGAAATCTGCCTCAGCGGTGTTAATTAGCTTGTACGGACGGGTGGCGGTGGCCGTGGATAATAGCGGCAACGGCATTAAAGAAGATCTTACCGGCAGCGACCTTAGCTGTAGCTAACGCCAACACTTTGCCGGCAAATAGCTCCCCGACCCGGTAACTGTAAGTGTGTCGCAACCATCGTTCAACGCCCGTGTGCGCTTAGCTTGCAACGTATAGTCTGTTGCAGTAACAGCGACAACACTAAACACATAATCTGCCACCGACACCGAAGACAACTCTGCCGTGCTGGCATATTTGTCGTTTCCCAGCCGGTATCGAATTTGCTCTGCCTGCCATGTCATCAGCTTGTGACGCACTTGTTGAATGTCCTTTCGTTGTAAATAATCCATGTAAGACGGCACCGAAAGTGCACTTAACACCGCCACAATTGTCATCGAAATCAATAGTGAAACCAGGCTAACGCCCTGTTGAGCCGTGGAATCCTTCCTTTGGTACAGCATACTTCCTTCCTTGTAGTCACTAAACTGCAATTCACTTTATCAGGTTAACTACGCAGCTCTCTGCAGAACACAAGGACAGTTCTGGTGCGACAACACGGACTTACTTTTACTGAATTACTCGTCAGTCTTTCAATCACAGCGATTCTGGCTACACTCGCGGTGCCGGCATTCAGCGAGCAATTATCGTTACTTAAATTGACACGGGTGCTCGACAATGCCGCACTGCAATTACGAAGGGCGCAAAACCTGGCTATTGCATCATCAACGAATGTCACTGTTTCACATGCTGGCGGCAACAACTGGTGTTTGGTTATTGCGCTTAATGCGTGTGATTGCAAAGTGGCTGGCGGTTGCAAGGCCGTAGGCGGCATCCCGCCGGTTAACATTCGCACCCACGCTGATGTCACGCTTGAAAAATCAACCTATAAAGCCGCAACCCACCCCACTTTCTCCGCCTCTTCCGGTGGCGTGTCGGGCCAAGCTGGTAGCCTCACTTTCAGCATTAATAACTTAAGTGGAAAAGTCATTGTGAGTAATCAGGGGCGGATTAGGGTGTGCTTGTTGCAACGCCGTTTTGGTGGCTATGCTAAATGCTGACTCAACGGGGATATACCTTACTCACCATGCTTATCACGTTGGCGTGCGGCCTCTCGTTTATCGTAAGCCTGACCAGCCTCATTGCCACCATGAAAAATAGTCAGCAACAGCTGTTGAACGAACTGTTGCTGCAGCACGAAATGATGCGCATTGTGGCCACGCTCACCACAGAACTGCGTCAAAGCGGTTATACAGGCACGAATCGCCAACATGTGCTGGCAACAGGAACCAATGTTGTTGCATTCCAGCAAGCAGTGGAATTAGGTGCCTATTCAGGCGAAAGTGCGAAAAGTTGTGTACTTTTTGCCGTCGACCTCAATACCAATGGCACTGCCGATAATGCACCAGTAAACGAACATAAAGGATTCCGGCTAAAAGACAGTGCACTGGAGTCGCGCACCGCAGGTAAACGTTGCGGCCAAACCGGATGGCACGATATCACCGACCCTCGCTTTGTCACAGTTGAACACTTTTCAATTAATCTAACCCCATCACAACAACAAAATGTGCTGCACATTGAACTGAAACTCGCATTGAAAGGCGCTTCGACGATATTCAGGGAAACGCAATTTACGGTAGCGTTGCAACATGGAAACTAACGGAATGCGTTCTGCCATAAAACATTATCAACGCGGAGGCATTTGGTTAAGCGCCGCTTTATTACTTTTGCTGCTCGTGGCCGCCACCGGCATGACGTTAACCATGACCTTAACCGGCACGACAGAACAGCTCCTCTGGCGACAGCAATTTTTGGCAGTTCAAGCTAAAAGAGACGTAGCGATTAACAACGTTATCACGCAAATGTATTTACCTGAAAAGTGGCCTGCAAACTTACCTCCAGCCATAACGAAACATGTCAGCCATGTTCAGGAAACCCGCTTTAATGACGCCAACATACTCTCTTCTCATCTGTCGGTTCAACGCTCGGCCGGCCCGTTCACGCAGAGCCGCGAGATGGACATTGTTCGCTTTCCGCTACTCATGAATGTGCCCGCCGCCCCACTTGTCGTGTTTTCTCACCTTCATCACCAAAGTGGCTTCACCCTTTACCTACCGCCATCAAAGCAAAACCCGGCTTATCGTTATTCATTGTGGTCTTCGGCACCCGTGTTAAGTGCGCCTAATCGGCTGACCTGTGAAACTGAAGTGATTAACCTTGTACACTGCAAAGCCTCGGCACTCAGTTCAGATATTCATCGCGCATCAGATATTATCGAAAATGACACCCAGCTCAACATTCCTATAGCACATTACCTTTTTGCTTCTGATCTCGATGGCAGTAGCACGGATGATTATCAGAAACTCGCATGGGTAAAAGCCACCAGTTGTGACTCGCTCCCATGGCCAGCAAGCTTTATCTGGATCACCGGGCATTGTCGAATCAGGGCAAAACAAATGGTAGGCAGTCGCGCCGCGCCAGTGCTACTGGTAGTTGAAAATGGTCATCTGGAACTGGAAGATCAGGCGTCGATTTTCGGTATGGTAGTGAGCCTGCGGGTGAACAACCAATTCAGTTGGAAAGTGAAAATGGCAGAAAATACCAAGATAATCGGAAGTCTGCTGATTAATCACCCTACCTCATCTGACAGCCACTTCAACGTGGTTTACGACCATGCACTGCTCAGACAACTGCAGCGCAGTCCCGCACTACAGCAACTTGCGGTTATACCTGGGACAGAGAAGCCCGGCACAGTGAAGTAAATACAGTGAAGTAAATACAGTGAAGTAAACACAGCGAAGTAAACACAGCCCATTTACCATGAACCAAGAGAGTGAAACGTACTCATGCACATGCGAACTGTACCACTATTAGGTTATCAGACCGGCTTTTCGATGTTTGAACTGGTGCTCACCCTTTTAATATCGAGCAGTGCTGTATGCAGCACAGTGTCATTGCTTTACCAGCTACAGTTGACATCGCAGGCACTGCCTGTGGCCGCTGAAATGACTTCACGTGCTGAAAATGCGCGGGTAATACTGCAATCATCGACGGGCAATGGTATGCGAGATGTAGCTGAGTTCAGCGTTTTCACAACAAATCAGGATGCAAGATTGAGCGCGACCACACGGAGTATCGATCCCGGCTCGGCATCAGGTAAAACGCAATATTCACTTAGCTGGACAACCGCAGATATTTTCTCCGACGGCATTTCCCTAGACACCGTCAGGCAAACCAATGCGCCGCCATTTGCTTTACTGAAATCAGGAAACGTTACCGTTGCATGGAAAGATCATGATGGAACACCAAAGACAATCAGCACGCCTTTCAACCGACGACATCCATTAACCAACGCGCTGGTTGATAAGATATCGCGGCTTAATACTATCAGGCCATGATGCGCCAACGTGGTTGAATCGTTAGCAAGACCAACAGAATTCGCTGCTTTCAACGCTACCGCTATTATTTTCGTCCCACCCTTTTCGGCCATCGCTGAAATAAACCAGGATGCCGTCAGACGCCTGACTAGAGCCAGATACGGGTGTCGCTCTGAGTTCGTAAGCCACGCCATTAGCTGCTTCGATAGTGAGGTTATAGCGCTTATTGGCTGCATCTTCCGAAGCCGGAGACCAGGATGAAAACACCTCAGGACTTCCCGTGTCAGAACCACTGGCAGCCGCTCCGGCATAACTGAAGTTTCCGGTGTGATGCCGTTCCATTGCTGCAGCAAAGGCCATCAAGTCTGCCTGCGCCGATTTTCTGTAACTCTCTTTAATGACGTTTTGGTACGCCGGATACCCTACTCCCACTAAGATACCCGCTATCGCCACGGCAATCATTAGTTCGATTAGCGTGAAGCCCTTATTTTTACTGCCTTTAACTGCCATTTTTACTGCCTTTCTTTCTCTGTCGTCCAGCTATTTTGTTGTACCCGTTCGAATCGGCCGAAAATGTTTTGCGCCAAACAGGCAAACGCTGAAGTACAGGGTTGTTCGTTACCATCGCTATCGACGTCAATGACCGCCGAAACACACTCCGTACCCAAGCACACTACCGGTTGAACAATTTCTTCAATCAGTATTTTTGTTTCCGGCGCAATACCCGTTTGTTTAAGTTCGGCATAGCGATCGCTTTTATCAATGTCACCATTGTTATTCAGATCATCCACCGCACTTCCGGTTAGCATATCCACAAGGTACGCTCGACTATTCCCGGTTGGCGGCGCACAAGCACTTTCTGAACTTACCGCGGGCACATAGGTTGTGAAGAAAATCTTGTAATCAATGATCAACGGGGATGAAAGTACTTTCTCGCCCGCCGTGGTTAAGCGGATAAACCATCCATCTTTACTGGCCAATTCAGCAATGGCTGCCGCCTGCGTATTGGTATCACTGCTGCTAAGCAATGACTCCGTGCCATCGTACAAGGTGCTTTCTGTTGCCAGCGTATCGAACACATAGTGTCCGTCTGCATCATGCTTAAAGACACCTTTGTCTTTGAGGAAATAAAATTTGTCATTTACATCGGTGTCCAGCGGCGCAGCTCGCCAGCCTGAACCAATCGCTACACCGTAAAATAACTCATCACCCAGGGCGACTTCAGACACATCGGCACCATAATAGAAGCGACGATTTTCAGGCTTGAGTGTGCCGCCAAAATCAGCAATCCGGGCACCTGTCATAAAGTCAGAACCCGTTTCACCATTGTAGATATCCATACGGAACAGTTGCCCGCCCATATCAGAGACATACATATGGTCGGCAAATCCGTCGTTGTCGCGGTCAATCACTGATATACGGCTGGGAATGCTGTATTGCATTTCCGCAATATTAAGATTCGCATCTTCATTGCTCACTTCCCACAGCAATGCGCCCGTATCGGCGTCAAAAATGTACACCGCGTTACCGAGTGCATCGCCATCACGCTCATCTTTTGTGTCATGACCTTCTTCATAACCACCACCGATAATCATCACGTTCTTTTCGGTACTACCGTATCGCACCTTTGTGATAGTTGGGCGCGACCAGGTTTGGCCAAGTTTCTCAAGACCGGGGGAGCCGCCTTCAATCTTGAACAACAATTTAGGCGAGTACTTACTGGTTACATCAAATGCGTAGTAATTATTCCCGCCTCGACGCATGCCAACATACAAATAGGTACTGTTGCCTACGGTGCGCAGAACCATGTCACCATCTAAACCATAGATATGATTAAAACTGGAGGAATTAACATAGAAATCGTGCAGGTTAGAAAGCAGATCCCGCGGAATGATTGCAAAATTCTCTTCCCCGGTTTCTGTATCAAAAGAGTGAAGAAAACCTTGGTTTGTGGCAACAAAAATAGCTGAATCTGTGGCCGAGTAGTTCACAATTACCGGTTGCGAGTGAATAGGATCGCCCATCTGTAAACGTACATCGGTTGAATCGCCGTCGCCATCAGAGTCCTTTACGTCCACCCCACGCGACCATTTCAGCAGTTCGTGCCGCAGAGACAAGGGGTCTGGCTGCGCATCAATAGCCAAATCACTGGTGGTGATTAACGGGTTGTTTTCACTCAATTCATTCAGTGTGGAAGCGATGGTTCCTGGTGTATCAAATACATACAGATTTCGACTGATATTCATCTGACTGGCTGCACCGCCCTGGCGCACGTCGTTTCCATCTTTCAACGTCGACCAGTAACTGTGAGAAGCATCCGAGAAGAATCCCGTTACAGAATCAACGGCATTGGCATTGTTTTTATCTAACACCGTTTCACCGCTAATTTTATATTTCTTCAGGTTGCCCGGCCAGATAGTGCCTTCAGAGGGTTTGAACAAGGCAAAGTACAGCTCATCTTTGTGGGTAAGACGATTGAGTTGGTTAACAGCAACACCTGGCGATACGAACGTGGCATTAATGTCTTTCACCGAACGTAGAATGGTTTGAAACGCGGTGAGCAGGTCGGCACTGTTGTCTACCTGATAAAAACCACCGCCACTTTGCAGCGCTAACTGATTTAAGAAGTTATTCGCCTGTGTATTGGCCGCAAAACCAATGGTGTGAGTGATAACCCGACGGTCAATTACCGAGGTTTCCGATTTGCTGATATTGTTGACTAAATCAAGGCCGCATTTCTCTCCACCACTCCCAGTGCAGCTTTTGCCTAGCATTGACTGAATTTTGCTAACACTGTGATTGCTGTTAGCCTCGCCATCTGAAAGTAAAACGATGTGGTTGTTGGTTTGACATTGTAAATCCACCACCGGTGAAATATAGGTGGCACCCGCTGGAATGTATTCATTGATACAGTCTGAATCGCTTAGGTTCTCTTCATCACAGCCGTTAGGTCGCACGGGATCAGCACCGGTATAGGAAGAGCGGTGGCTAACGCGGGTATTGCGTCGCACGGTACCACTCACTGAGTAATTACCCCGGGTCAGACCATAGTCTACAGAAAGTCCACCGTAGTAACGGGTGGCTTCGTACAAGGTATCAACGATGGGTGTGTAACCACTGGCTGATAACTCGTCGACTTTACCAATCAAGTGCTCACGAACGGTGGCAGAAACGCCCGGTGTCGCATTACCATTGAACTCAATATACAGTTGCGGCGCTCTGGACGCACTGCCGTTGACAGAATAGGCACCGCGGTCGCCATAGAAGTCACTGAGTATCATCATCATATCGTTACCCGCGCTCCAGCCACCACGGTTTACAATTGACTGAACAATCGAGGTAATATCCGGGGTCTGGTATGTCCAATTCTCATAGAATCGAGGCACCGTCCAGTTCACGCTGCCCGTTTTAGGCATATTGCGCAGCATGTATCGGCTGTAAGGGCTGAAGTCATCGGCATCATCTATTGCTGCGCCGGAAATCTTCAAGGACGCGTTACCGCCATGATAGCTGTAACCCGTGAACAGCATGTAGGCGCGGCTGATTACGGCATCTTTAGGCACATTGATATTGGTGAAACGCATACCGATGTAGCTGTTGTAGTTGGCATTCATTGTCAGCTCTGTGCCCGTAGACTGGCGGCCATTATTCTTCTCTTCGGCGTTATCCTTAGTAGATGAAACCTGATAGAGCCCCTCCCCCGAAATACAACCGGTGGCGGTAGATTCATCATAAGTCACCACTAACTGAGGCGCATCAGTCGTGCCATAATCAGCGGCCCGGGCACGACGCTCACTGGAAGGATCTGAGCTCGTGCCTTCAATAATTAAGCTTAACGCTTGCCCACCGCACCATGCGGCCTGCCCGACAATTTCCTGAATGACCGGAGAAAAATCAGGCGTAATCACCATCTCGTCCGTTACTGGAAAGGCATTGTCTTGATCCCAGATCACTTCTGCTGCTGTTGTAGGGCGAGCCGTAATGTTGCCACTTGACGCTGTAAACGGCTGGCTATTTGCAACCTTTTCACCCCGAATGGTGATCACTGATGCTGCAGAATTCAGTTGGCTCGAGGTCAAACGCAAAAAGGCGCTGGTGATGGTCGCTCCCTGAGGAATATTCAGATCAGTAAACCGCAAGCCTGACGTCACGGTCGAGGTGCCGTAAGTTAGCCTTAGGGAGTTGGCAGTGGTATCTACAGAGCCTGAGCGCTCTGAAGCATCATCGCCACTGTCGGCTGTCGATGTTATCAGTTCAGGATTAACAGAAGAATCGATGGCCTGGAGTGGGTACAGTACGGGGCCACCATAATCAGAAAAACGCATTAAGCCAGCGTTGATATTCGTAGATTCGCGCAGTGCGTCTTTAAGCGCATTTTGCACTCTGAGCATGCGGGTCTGACTGGTATTGTCATACGCTTGCATACTGCCCGACGTATCCATGATGAACATCACGTTAGGCTGATACGTTTTCGCTGAATTCGCTGTGCCCAGATAAATGTCTAAGTCGTCTCCCCACGCAGCAAAGCCAATGCATGACCACATCAGAAACGAAACAAAAAAGCGATAAATGTTTTTCATGGTCATCACTCCTACTGCGATGCGGGGGCTACAACGGCAGCCGTGACCGTATTGGCTACGACACTGTTTCGCTCGGCAACTGCGCCACATCCTTTAATCACGAAAACGTGACAGTTTACATTGCTGCCACCAATGACATTGCTCGAACCGCGACAAGCTTGCTCACGGACAAACGCAGTGCGCGACCAACTGTCAGTGCGCATATCATTTTGATAATTGCCAGTATTGGTATGCTCTGCGCCAACAGACAAACCAGCGGCGGTTACCCGGCGCGTTGTCCAGCGCGCGTCATTGCACATCAGGGTATCGTTTTCAGGATCGAAAACTGCAGCTTGTCGAGCCTCAGAAAGCGGGTCGGTTCTGGCCGGGTCAACCAGCAAAATTTCATCTTCAGCTTCGAAAAACACCCCGGCCAACGCCGCTTCGGCGGCGTCAAAGGCCATACCTGAACGCTGCATCGTCACGGCCATTTTATTTTGGCCAAGACTGGATGACACGGCGCTGACCCCTAAGATGGTAAGAGAAATCAACACCAGCAATGCCAGAATAAGCACCATTCCCTGCTGGCGACTATTAACGTGCATCACAAACTCCTCACAAAATTTTTCATATTGCGCAGTGCCAGGGTTTGGGTAAACACCTGATAGTACCGGTCGTTATCGGTTTTAATGGCGGCTTCATTCAATACAGCAATGTCGCGAGGTGCAATCTGACTGACTTCAGAGCGGTCGCTCATCAATAAAATTCCAAGCCTGATCGCGACTGCCTGACGCCCGGCTGTTCGCAATGCGGGTAACTGGCTTGCAGTCACATAGCGCACCGCTTGCCCTTGTGAAGTGGTCACCGAATCGGTCACCCCATACTGCACCTGAAAACTTTCCACGTTATCCATCAGGATCACCGAACGACTTGCAATAGCGGAAGCACGGAGGCCTCTCAATACTCGGCCGTCATAACCGGTGCAATACAGTTTGTTGTCATTAACGTAATAGCGGTTAACAACATGAAATTGCGTACCATCAGGATAACCAAAGCGATTGCCTGTGCAGTCTTCGCTGCCCAGTTGATTGACTACCAGTTCGTCACTGACGCCTGATGCACCTTGTTTGGCCCCTAAGTTGATATCAGACAGATAGTCTCCCGACAGGCCGATGGGGCGATTTTGGACAAATGCGGCTTCAATCGCAGAATCCACAGTGCCGTCGACCGTCGTTACAATAGAGTCGTAACGCCCGACTTCCATCAGCTCGCGGCCGAAACGCGCCATGATAAAACGTCCAGACTCTTGCACCTGTCCCACCGATTGATTAAGAGAGTTAGTGACTCTGGAGCTGATCATGGTTTGAATTACTGCACCACTTATCACTAGCCCTAAAACCAGGGCGATCATTAACTCAACAAGTGAAAAGCCGCGCTGGTTCATAGGGTGACATCCTTAAC
>Ga0208204_100243_pt1 | contig 17380 bp, 21 predicted proteins | sample DeeseametaMP2252_FD_184173 | JGI IMG/M metagenome (GOLD analysis project Ga0208204, IMG submission 184173) | Marine microbial communities from the Deep Pacific Ocean - MP2252 (SPAdes) | ecosystem: Environmental > Aquatic > Marine > Oceanic | place: West of El Salvador, Pacific Ocean | collected...
CGTGAACAGTGATTCTGGCGTCAGGGCAAAACTGTTCACCATCAGACCAGAATAGGTGTTCACGATGCGCCAGAATTAGTGTTCACCATCGGCCAGAATGGGTGTTCATGATCAGCCAGAATATGCAAATGGGTATACAGTGAAAATGTGCGTGTTCGCCACCCGATTCATCCCTGTGTATGACCGCAGTGAGAATATTTTCAGCTCCGACTTTCTCGCCAAACCACTTCACACAGTCAATGAAATACTCCCTGCGCTCCTTAAGGGACTTTTTATGCAAAGCCTTTGGCGATGCAGTGAAAACGAAATCAATCGCCAATACAGAATTCTTACGGGGCTTTTTATTCATTTTTTCAATGCGTTCATTGAATCGCTGCATAACACTTTCAACGGTTGTACCAACCTTGGCAGTCAGAATTTCATTTTTATGCAATAAGCCCGGCTCTGCATTCGGTGTATTTTGTTCCCTTAGACAATGTTTCAATTGTCGGGTTAGTGTCGCCACCGAATTTAGTTTCTCACATCGCATTATCATGTCATTTTTTTCTAAATCCATTGCCCTTCTCCATTACGCAACAACTAAAATCGAAAGGAATGTATACCAAGAATCAACAAGAGTGCTTTTTTTGCTAAAAAAAAGTGGAAACACTCAAACGTCCCGACGTTTGTGGACTCACTCCACAAATGTAACTTCGCTATTTGTAATGAGCTCTACGAGGTTTAACTGGCAAAAAGGGGATACACATTGTTGCAATGAGAGAGGTAGGATAGGTCGGTTAGGCGTATCAACTCTTAATGACATTTGCTGTCATTTCTTCGAGCCGTCACTTTAAACTAATACAAACCTATTGCACCTGTTTAACCTATTGTTGAGTAGATGTTATTCCAGATTAAATGTAAAAAAAGGCAACACATTTTGTTGCCTTGATAAAATCTGAATTTGAACTTACCTGAAGTGATCATCGCTCAATCAAGTCTTCTACCAGCAGACCAACTTCTTGCGCGAAAGAATTCGCCAAAGCATCAAGACAGCTTAAGTCGTAGTACGAAGCACCATTGTGTACGATCTTCTTAATACCTAAGTTTTTAAAGCGTTTCCCAACCAGACTTCGAGCGGAAGCGATGCTTATTTCGGGTTGCATATTATTAGCAAAGCTCCGGTAGCGTTTAATTACCGTAGTTACATCAACCAAGCCTTCTTCGCCAAACGGCATCGTTCGATTTAATTCGGCAACAATATAGTTTTCAAACGAATCGAGACTGTCGAGGATTGCTTTTCTCAGCAGCTCCGTTTTAGGGGCATTGTGAGGATCAAAGGCACTGATGTCCCGATGACGAAGATAATGAAGTACAGCTTTCACACCTCCATTTTCAAGCCAACTGAAATAGTTACTAAAGTACTCTGTATTTTGAGCAACTCCTTTTCCAGTCTCAATCATGAGATATCTCCGCTCCCGTCTACCAGCGTGGATTACACGCTCATCATTCGACGCCAAAATAAACCGGGCATAACTGGGTATCGATTTAGCTTCTAGCCCCTTCGGCTAAATAGTGAGGGTGTTCTCGCTAATGAAAGGCTTTAACCGGTTCACAAACGCAGGCTCTACAACACTAGTCTCGTCCATGAATATAAGCAATTTGTCCTCTACGATACTATTAAAACGGCCAGTGATTAATGCAGGGCCATTTGTACGAGCGGCATGTGAACCAAAAATGCGTAACATTGGCTCTACTAACGCGCCCTTTCCTGTCCCCTGCTCACCATTCAGAATGATTGCCACCGAAGGCTTTTGCTCGGGCTTCTGGATTAAGTGTGCAAGCCAGTCGAGCAAGTATTCGTAGGTAACTCGCTGTTCTTGGCAGATGTGTTTCTGCGCCAGCGTAAGAAAAGGTGATACATCACCTTCTTCCGCATCAACATTGAGTCCCACAAATTTGTTCAGTTTGCCGTTGAATTTTTCGGGCATCTTTTCCACAGAGGGGTAAAAACACGTACCATATTTGTGCACTTTCCCCTGCCAGTTTAGCCAAGCAGTACCAGGGTTTTCTCCCTTGATTGGCAGCTTGTGAAGGAAGCGCTGAGGAAATTGCCTTGCTGGTATACACTCCCAAACCACCTGCCCTGTGGCGTCATGTGAACGTGTATAGATATCTGATGTACCACCAAAGGTTACATGAACGTACTTGCGATTCATTTCCTCAAGTCGATTTAATTCTTCCTGAGTATAGTCACTGCGTTTCATTCGACGTTTAGTCATGACGTACTTCCTTGTTGTTGTAATCTGGATACTGCTCAATCCATGCGTTCATCAGCCAGTGTTCGATCACCGCAGCAGGCCAGCCAATTAGCCGGGGTGAAATTTGAATTGGCTCTGGCAGTAGCTCTGAGCTACGCATGTTGTCAATAGTGCAGACGCTGACCTGTAGGGCAGCAGCAAGATCCTTTCTTCGATAAAGCAGTGGTTTTGAGTTCATATCCATATCTCCTTTCTCATCCACACGTGATAAACCGAACATCACGCTTCAGTCTTATAGTGACTCAGTTGAATCCATTGTTGATAATAAGTTAATATTTCCGCTCACTTTTGCTATAGAAACTTGTTATCTGCTTGATTTCAGGGGTATTATTTTTTGGCTTTTTTTAAGTTTTGCGCGCTGTGTTACAACATGGTGGAAGTGTCAGGTTCTAAATTTTTTTGCGCCAGACATAGACCGAAAACATACGCATATGTGAAAGACAGAAATCGACTGAAAAGTCTGATTGGCGAAGAATGGGATAATAATGTCACACACAGGGACAAAATAGCCTGCTTATCTGCTTGCTTAGACAAGCAAGCCGTATCGCCTGCTACCATCCATATTGGAAGAGTTGTAACGAGGAATCGCCAACCTGACTGGAAAAGTCTATTTGATTCAATCTCACACAACTACCCTGCAGTTAGTGTGCATCTAAATTCCATTGACTTTGATTTAGGATCCCAGGCTCGTTTTTTAAGAGAATTCATGTCCAAGTTACATATATCGCCAATACAAAATCTTGAACGTATCGATGATCTAAGTTTGGAAAAATTTATCGAGCATTTGGTTATTCTTTCCGCAAGATACCAGGCTTACGTGTCGCTCATTTCACAAGACGCTGACCATCACTCTTACGAGAACGCCAAGAAAATGATCTCAACTGCAAAAAAACCTAACGGTAGAGTAAATAGGACGACCCTAGGAAAACAGCTTGGTATTTCGCGCTGGGCTGCTGCTCGCTTAATTAAGAAATTAAAATCAAATGGTGACATAATTGGTGATATATAAAAATATAAACAAATAAAATTTACTGCAAAATATTGTTTTTAAATGAATTTATTTTGTATTTTTATTTGTAATTTTAGAGCAGATCCAGAATATTGAATGACAGTTAGCTTATTTCGATAGTTTCATCCCGGCCGCTTATTTTAGCGGCTTTTTTTCGTCACCCCAAATAAATCACCGCTATCGGTGAATATAATAATTTGCAACTACCATCACATGTAAGTTCACCGTTATCAGTGATTATATTTGAAATTTCTCATAACCACTCTATAATCACCAGTTATGGTGAACAATAGTCAAGTAATCACAATCTCATGGCCAGGAAAGTAACTGCTTCAGACATGCCAAGTAGCGATTTTATCGATAGTGCAGAGATACTTGGGCAACTGATCAAAGCCAAGCGCACAGAACTCGGTATTAAACTAGCCGACTGCGCAGCGCTATGCGGGATCGGCATTAACACCTTGTCACGTATTGAAAACGGTAATGCGAATTGTACCTTAGCTGCGGTTTTCTCTGTTCTGAATGGGTTGGGTATTAAGCTGACATCGAAAGCGCTAACGCCAACAGCGAACTCCTCATCAGACGAGGAATGGATTTAATCAATGGCGAATACCCATGCATACCAATTGAATGTAAATTACGGTGATGATGTCATCGGCACATTGACTCTGGATAGCGCCACCAACCTGTTAAAACTAAGCTATTCGCCACAATGGCAGCAAAACGGATTTGCCATTTCGCCACATTTGCCACTCAACAACCGACATACGCCAGAGGTTGCCTACAACTACCTTGATAACGCTTTGCCAGAGGGCGCAGCACGCAAACTGCTGGCCGAAAACTTGGGTGTTTCAGAGAAAAACGTGTATTCACAAGTCCGTGCCATTGGTAACGATTTAGCCGGGGCGGTGACCTTAAAACCGGCACAAGAAAGTCAGGTAGCTGGACCACAACCCGTCTTTAGAGCGCTTGAAGATGCCTAACTCATTGAAAGGCTTGATAATAAGGAAGAGTTCGGCCTGCTGACATGGGATGACAAGCCACGGCTCAGCGTGGCGGGTGTGCAAGACAAGCTGAATGTCTTTATCGATGCAGCCGGGCAAATTGGTTTTGGCGACGGCTCATTGTGCTCCACCCATATCCTGAAGTTTGAAAAGAAAAACTGCCCCAATCTGGTATTAAACGAATTCTTCTGTATGAAGCTATCAAAAGCGATTGGACTACCTACCGCCGATGTGACATTTAGACGGTTTGGCCCTCATCCGGCACTTATCGTCAAACGATTTGACCGCAAATATGTGAGTGACAATAACAAAGTGTTGAGGCGTCACGTGATAGATGGTTGTCAAGCCCTCAACTTATCAAGAGATCACAAGTACGAATGCAACCTTGGTGATAGCCGGGATGTTCAGCACATTCGGGATGGGGCCAGTTTAGAGAAACTGTTTGAATTTTGTCGGAGCATGTCTTCACCCGTTGAAAGCACACAATGGCTGATCCAGTGGCAATTATTCAATCTGATGATCAGCAATTACGACAGTCATGGCAAAAATGTCTCGTTGTATTTCGATAAACATAATGCGCGATTTACGCCTGCATATGATTTGGTGAGTATCGCCATGTTCCCGCAGTTTAAGCATGTCTTAGCAATGGCGATGGGCGATGAATTTGAGCCAGAGGACATTCACGCCTATCAACTGGCTGACTTTGCAGAAACCTGTAACATCGACAAAAGGCTATTGTCGAGACAATTGGTTGGGCTCGCAGATAGCGTTCTGGGCCAACTTTCAGGCCGTGTTTTTATCAACGACCTGAAAGAACAAGCGTATGTCACGGTCGAGGATATGCCATATTTTGAGGCATTACGGGACAACATTTTCGCGAGAACAGAATATTTAAAAGCACTGGCGGAAGACATACCCTCTATAACGGTGTAAACCTGAAATAAACGCTTTAGCCGGTCAACGTTTATCAATAGAAGGGAGCCAAATCAAAGTGTTTACGCAAATAATTGCACACCACTTTGCTGTTTTATTTTTCGTACTAAAATGACTCTCGAGTGAATGAAGAAACAGGTGGTTAGTGTGGTCCAGCTTCCACAAAAAAGCCCCTTCGTCGGGGCTTCGTTATTGACAATAACGGTGTGCTCTTCGATGGGTTAGAAATGATAACGCGCTGTCAGCGCCACCACTGAATAATCAGCTCCGCCAGTGTAACCGAGGTTAACCGAAGCAGCTTCGGTAACAAAATAACCTGCCTCCACGCGATAAACAAACTCCGTATCAGCGCCATCAGTGTCGAATCGCTCAGCACCGACAGAACCTTTGAGGACAAAGTCGTTGACGTTAAGAATATATCGTGCGGCTGCACTGAAATAGTTTTCATCAGCAGACTCAGAGTAGCTATCGCTAACGGTTTCAAGAATTGGATTTCCGTCGATATCCGTATAACGGATCTCTGCAGTAAAATCGACATCCGCAGTTGCATCTAGGTTACCGTAAGCAACCATTAGGTCGATAGTAGCGCCGTCGCTGACATCCCAGATATAACCAGCACCAAGCTCATAACGGGTAGTGGTAAGTTCCATATTCGCCCGCTCATCAACCTCGAAACCCGGTTCTGATATGCCGTAGTTTTGATTGGTTTCGTCCGCAGCTCTCATGTACTGGCCAGCGACAAAAAATTGATCGAATTGTTTAGCAACACTTATCGTAATACCGGCTGGCTTCACTTCATCAATATCGTCGATTTCAAACTGAACATAGCCTGCTTCAGCATAATTAAACTGCGGATTGTTTGCGCTGGTTTGGGCCATAGCCTGATATGAGGTGAGCAATACGGATATCGCCAGAAAGGTTTTTCTCATGTGGTTTTTTCCTTGTAACCATTAAAACGTCAAACTTATCAACCAACTATTAACCGTCGGCCGGTAAAGTTGCGCCGAGCTTAAATGAAAAAGGCGATATTTTCACGTTTAATTTTTGCCTGGATAAAAACGGCTTAAACACTCAATACTGACCATCATGACTCACCCGGTTTGGTTAATTTTGCTGATGTGCCATACTCCCGGTGTTAACCAAGGAGTACTTCATGAGCCACTACAAAGAAATATTTCTGGCCGCACGCCCCGATGGAAGTCTCATTGGGGCGCAGTTGTTCAAGGTCGTGACAAAAGACATTCCACAACCAGGCCCGGGCGAGCTGCTGGTTAAGCAAACCCATATGTCGATGGACCCGGCCATGCTGGGCTGGATGATGCCCGATGAAGACAGCTATATCCCGCCGGTGGCCCTTAACACCCGCATGCGCTCGAGCGGATACGGCGAAGTGATTACCTCAAACCACCCGGATTTCTCGCCGGGCGATAAGGTAATGGGCATGATGGGCTGGACCGAATATACCCTGAGCGACGGCAAAGGCCTCAACAAATTGCCCGCTGGCGTCAACGGTGAAACCGCCCTGGCGGTATTTGGTTTGCCGGGCCTGACCGCCACCCAGGGCTTGTTTAATATTGGCAAACCACAGGCCGGTGAGACCCTGGTAGTTACCGGCGCGGCAGGCTCGGTCGGTTCATTAGTTGGCCAGCTGGCAAAAGCCGAAGGACTGCGGGTTATCGGCGTGGTCGGCAATGACGAAAAGGCAGACTGGATAGTCAACGAACTTGGTTTTGACGGCGCGGTCAATTACAAAACCGATGATTTAGCCGCTAAGCTTAAAGCGCTGACTCCGCAGGGCGTTGATGTTTTCTTTGAAAACACCGGCGGCCCGGTGCAACAGCACATATTTGAACACATGAATGTACACGGGCGCATAGTGGTTTGCGGCATGATTGCCGATTACACCGCCGCATCGCCAGCGCCGGGGCCTAACTGGATCCCGTTGATTAAGAAGCGGATTTTAATACAGGGGTTTGCCATGCCCGACCATCTGCATGAAGCGCCCAGGCTGCTTAGCAAGCTCACTCCCTACGTAACAGCAGGCAAGATAAAATATCGGACTCATGTATTAGACGGACTGGAAAGCGCCATGAGCGCGCTTAACCTGTTTTTTACTGGTGCCAATAAAGGCAAGCTGCTGATCCGGCTGTAGCCACGCAACAAGGTGCTGGCCGGTGTTGTCTGCTCAGCGCCCTTTGCTCAACACCATATCGACATGAGGAATGCCATCTTCCAGGTAGTCCTCAGAGTGTCTGACAAAGCCAAACTGCTGATAAACCTTTTCAAGATAGACCTGGGCACCGATCTGAATGTCTGTATCAGCCCACAGCCGCTGACATTCTTCTAACGCTTTACTGATAAGTTGCTGCCCGTATTTTTTACCCCTGGTGTGCCCGGCTACAGCGACCCGGCCAATACTCACCTGTGGATAGCTGACGCCGGGCGGCAATAACCTGGCGTAGGCCACCAGCTCACTATTACTGGTACCCAACAAGTGATAAACCCCATTGTTACGGTCTTTATCGTCGAGTTCCGGATAGGGGCAGTTTTGCTCCACCACAAATACGTCGGTGCGTAATTTGAGTAATTCGTAGAGCTGGTCGGTAGTAAGCTGAGAGAAGGGTAACGAGCACCAGTTAAGCATAAAGACCTCCGCGATAATGCTGGCAGAGATGATTGCCGATCCTCCGAATCATTGCAACGAGCTACGACGAATAAGGCGATTAATCCACCTTGTTTCAATAAGAAAAATCACACAATTATTTAACATTTCAGCGGTCGGACAACTGCACTTATTAATAATTCGTAATTTATTAATTAGAATCAATAAATAGCCATAAAAATACAAGTAACTGTTTTATATAAACTTATATCGTTTACCACCACTTAAAGCCAACCATGCCACGGGAATAATTCGTTAATGGTATGTTGACTGTAGTATTATCATACAATAGTATCACCAACCCAAGAATAACAATAATAACGAATTGAGATTTCGACCTGATTGAAGTCGATACCTTACAACGCGCCAGGATTTTCACAATTGGACGACATACCTGTGAACTGCGCATTCACATATATTTGGAGATAATACATGTTTAAACGTGCTCAACTTGCCAGCGCCGTTTTAATCGCACTTTCCGCACAGCCTCTGTATGCCCAGGACACCGACAGCATGCCCAGCGAGGACGAGGTTGAAGTTATTGATGTACGTGGGGTGAAGGCCAGCCTTAATTCCGCGCAAAACATGAAAATGAACGCATCAAACATTTCTGATGTGATTGTCGCACAGGATATTGGCAAGCTACCCGATAACAGCGTGGCGGCAGCCCTGCAACGGGTAACAGGTATTCAGGTAGCCCGTACCAATGGTGAAGTAAACCAGGTACTGATTCGTGGTTTACCCGATATCGTCACCACTATGAGCGGTCGCAATATCTTCACTACAACCGGTCGTTCCATCTCACTGGCAGACATTCCGGCCGATTTGGTCTATTCCGTTGACGTTAAAAAATCTATCAGCGCTGCTGATATCGAAGGGGGCATGGCCGGTAGTATAGACATTCAGTTACGTCGCCCGTTTGATTTCGACGACGGCTTTTCAGCCGCCGGTAACCTACGCTATGAGTACAGCGACGAAGCTGAATCATGGAACCCGGTAGGCAGCATTACCATTAATAACAACTGGGAAAACAGTAATGGCCGCTTTGGAGCCATGCTGAGCGTTTCGCATCAGGACCGCGACTTCCAGGACCAGGTAAACTTTGTAACGGCACCATTTGAACTGCCAGACAGCGTGGTAAACAACCCGAATTCTGCACCGCTAAATGTAGCCGGCGCACCGGCGATAGCGCCTAACGTTATCGGTGGTTATTTCCGCTACGGCGATCGCACGCGTGATTCATTTAACGCGTCATTCCAGTGGGAGCCAAACAGCAACAGCTCATATTACCTGGACGTGTTCGGTGTTAATTACGAGCAAAACAGTCAGCTGAACTTCTGGGTACCACTGCCAAGCTGGGGAGGTTGGGGCGATGGCTATGTGGAGTCGTATAAAGAAGGCTCTAACGTTGCCCAGTCAGTAGTGCGTCCGGATGCACCAGGCACTATCACCAGTAACCAGTCGTTCTTCAACGAATCTGATACCTACCAATTTGCCCTGGGCGGTAAATGGTACTTTGATAACGTTACCGTTGAATCAGACCTGGCGTATACCGATACTGAAGCCAACAACCGTGGCTTTATTCTGGATTTAGCGTTCTTTGCTGACACCATTATCTATGACTTCGACAAGAACGGCGCCGGGATTTCTGACGTTCAGATCCTAAACAGCGACGGTCAGCCTTATGATATGACCGACCTGAGCCAGTACAACCTGTGGACTTACTTTGATTCACGTGGTCACCAGGAAGGTGAGGCCATCGACTGGACACTGGATGCCAATATTGCGCTGGACTCCTGGATCCACTCTGTAGATGTTGGTCTTCGCCTGAACGACCGCTCAGCCTTTAACCAGGAGGCCGATACTGGTGGTCGTGGTAACATTTCTGGCCGTGATGTTACACTAACTGAATTCCCGGGCCTGGAAGACTACTCGCCCAGCGGTTACATGAGTGACGTAACCAACCTCAACAACACGCAGTGGTTAACGCCGAATGCCAGCTACCTGCTTAGCAATCGCGCCGATATCCGCGAAGCGATGGGCCATCCTCGTGATGAGCCTGAGTTCCTGCCAGCGCGTTACTACGACAATACAGAAAAGAACTACGCCATTTACGCCCAGGCTAACTTCAGCCGTGAGTTTGGTGACATGATCCTTGATGGTCAGGCTGGTGTTCGTGTTGTTCGTCTGGAATCTGAACTTAACGGTAACCGAATCACCGACGGCGTAGTGGAGCCTGTAACGGTTGATAACAGCAACACAGAAGTACTGCCAGCGGTTAACCTGCGCCTAGAAGTTATTGACAATCTGTTCCTGCGTAGTGCCTATGGTAAAACTATCAGGCGCCCTGACTTTGCCCAGTTAAACCCGAGCACCACCTACTTTGAAACCACCGCTACCGGCTCTATTGGTTACGGTGATGGCGGTAACCCGGACCTGGTTGCGGTTGAATCGCAAAACTACGATTTGGCAGCAGAATGGTACTTCGGTGAGGCCAGCTCACTGACAGCCACGGTATTCTACCGCGATATTGACGGTTACATCATTGTCTCCAACGAAATTGTTAACGTTGACGGTGTGGACTTCTCGATTTCACGGCCACAAAATGCCGGAAGCGGCTCACTGGAAGGTACCGAGTTAGCCTATACCCATTTCTATGAAGGTCTGCCAGGCGTACTTGATGGACTGGGTGTGCAGTTAAGTGCCACGTTCATGGATCACGAAACCGAAAACGCCGCCGGCGTTATGCAGCCACTACCGAATGTGTCTGATGAGTCTTACAACGCGATTCTGATGTATGAGCGTGAGGGACTGAACATGCGTTTAGCGTATAACTGGCGCAGTGAGTGGTACGGTAGCTTTAACGAAGTAGGCGCTCAGCCGGGCAGCTCTGTGGTTCACAAACCAATTAGCACCCTGGACTTCTCGGTTAACTACGATGTAACAGAGAACCTGACCGTGAGCTTCGACGGTACTAACCTTACCGACGACGTAGCCAACGACTACTTTGGCGGTGATTCCTCTGAAGATGCCCGTTTGTACCCGCGTGATACCTATATCCGCGACCGTACCTTTGCACTGGGTATCCGCTACAGAATGTAGTCAGTAGTACCCTGTAGTCTGATCAAACCCCGCTTGCGCGGGGTTTTCTTTTTCTACCTGACTCGTTATCCATCTTCACTCCGCTTAGCGAAAAGCAACCGGCATACGGCCGGTATACTCGCTGGTTAGATGCAGTCCTTACTGAGGCGAATGGCAAAGTTTGTTATTTGGCGGGCGTCTCGCCATCGTTAAACCGCGGAGTAAACACTATTTTTCCGGGCCTGATATCGAGACTGAGCGGCATGTTACTGAGCCATGCCAGACCGCCTTTGGCGCTATCCACCTGGTAAACCGGATGGGTGGCCAGGTAACTATTAAACAGTCCCATATAACGGTCTGCCAGCGAGGTTAGGTTACCTTTAAAACCCGCCGCATCAATCTCGCTGCGAGTCAGGGTTAACGAACGCACATACAAGGCTTTTTCCTGCTGGTTATAATAGGGCTCACCCTCAAGCCCCAACTTCACTCTGGCCGGATAACGTAAACCAAACACTGACACACTGGCAATGGCGTCTGCCTGCAGCGCAACTACCGAGCGATTATCCGGCCCCACAATCACATCGAGCGATTCAACACTCAGTAATAACGGAATACCCGCCACCGATGTCTTCTCGCTAAGTTGATCGATTTGCTTAAGCAACCCTTGCTCAATGTCTTGCTCAGTGACAGAGTAGGAGGTAACGGAAGATATGACACTGCACGCATTGCAATAAAGCAGTATCAGCACAATCAGTGTGGCTTTAAACCATGTTGTTCTTTTCATTGAGGATCCGAAACCTTTAGTTAGGAGTTTTTTATGCGCTTAATTGTACTTGTTCTTTGCCTTGTTTGCTTTTACGGACAGGCCAGTGAGAAAGATAAAGTTTCAGCTGTGATAGATTCCTTACACCGATATGCATCTGAAGCAAAGTTCGACAGTTACTTTAAACTGTATGCAAGTGAAGCGATATTTATTGGCACCGATGCGTCCGAAACCTGGACGCTGGAAGAGTTCAAGAACTATGCTAAACCAGTTTTTGACCGGGGTTCTGGCTGGACGTATAAGTCCAGAGACCGTCACATTTACTTTTCTCCCAACCAAGATGTCGCGTGGTTTGATGAGCTGCTGGATAACGCCTCACTAGGATTAACCCGGGGGACTGGCGTGCTGGTTAAAACCGAGGCAGGCTGGAAAGTCACCCAGTATCACTTAACCATTCCCATTCCCAATGACATTGCCGACAGCGTGGCCGAGCAGATCAAAGCTTATAACGGGATGCATTGAGCAAGACCCGCCGGTCCAGGCGGGTCAAATGAGCTATCGTTAGTTAGTAATAGGCTGGATAGACAGTTCAACGCGGCGATTCTGCTGACGATTCTCGGCCGAGGTATTGGGCACCTTGGGCTGATACTCACCCATGCCCATGGTGGTAATCCGCTGGCCATTGACATTGTATGACATCAACAGGTTTTTAACGGCATTAGCGCGACGCTCCGATAACGCCTGATTGTAATCCTCAGCGCCTGTATCGTCAGTGTGGCCCTCGATCATCAAAACCGTTTTCTCGAACTTATTAATGACCAGCGCCACATCATTGAGCACCGGATTAAAATTAGGACTTATGGCCGATGAGTCAGTCGCAAAGGTGATATCACCCGGCATAATAAGTCGCAGTGTGTCACCCTCACGGACGATATCCACACCGGTATCAGCCAGCTCTTCACGCAATGCTTCTTCCTGTTTATCCATGTAGTTACCAATGGCACCGCCAGCAATGGCACCCACTACTGCGCCCCAGGCGTAACGTTTTTTATCATGGTCGCCTGTCGCCTTGCCAAGGATAGCACCGGCAACTGCACCGATGGCTGCCCCTCGCTGGGTGTTGTTGCTATTTGCACAACCGGTTAAAGAAATAGCAGCAGAAACGGCACACACTAATAATAGCTTTTTCATAATTTCCTCAGATAACTTACGTATACAATGTGGTTGGAGCAAATCCTGTTCCAACAATAGCTTCAGATTCATGAACGTCACATGAACCCGCCTGACAGCTACAGTTGGCAGTAAGTTGAGGGCTTTTGAAGGTGCTTAAAGACGAGTGAAATTAGCAAATATTAGTGTGTACGTTGGTCAGTGATTGCAAGGTTTACACGCTTAGCTGTTTCTTATTTGCAACACCGGCCTCTACACCATGATTGATTCTTTAAAAAAGCGATTGATGTCTATATTGTATTCGGCAGGGGTGACAGCCCTTACGATGTTGATTTGCAAATCTTTGCAGAGATCAACATCTTTGGGCGTTATGTAATGCCCGCCGCTGATGGAATAGAAAGTCTTAACTAAGGGCCGTAAGGGTTGTTGATCGTTTTGATGCATCACCATAGCGACCCGTTTATTGGATAGTTCTACCAGCGAACCCAGTGGGTAAATTCCGATGCATTTGATAAATTTCTGTAATAGCGTGGCATCCAACTTGGTTTCGCTGTCTTTCATCAGGATCTGCAGTGCTTTTTGACTTGGCATACCCGCTTTATAACAGCGGTCGGCAGTAAGTGCGTCATACATGTCGGTAATCGCCAGGATCCGTCCGTTGTAAGAAATTTCCTCACCACTCAGACTTTTAGGATAGCCCAAACCATCCAGGCGCTCGTGATGCTCGCTAACCACTCTGATAAGACCCTCATCTAATTTCATGGCAGACAAGAACTCCACGCCATAATCCACGTGTTTCTTCATCACTTCCATTTCCTCTACAGTCAGCCGGCCGGGCTTATGTAAAATTTCATCAGGGATTTTGATTTTGCCCAGATCGTGAAGCAGACCGCTGTAGGCAGCCGCTTCGATTTCGGGCTGAGACATTTCCAGAGAACGGGCAAAGTGCGCTGATAAAATGCCAACGTTCAGGGAGTGCTCCAGTAAGTAGGTGTCTTTCTCCCGGATCCGGGACAGTAATAGCAAAGCATCCGGGTTTCTATCCAGTGAACCCACCAGCGCCCGGGCAAATTCTGCCGGCACAAAATCGTCAAAGGGCGTGCCTTCCTGAACGGCATCATACAGTCTTTTCTGCAGTACAATTCCCTGTTGATACAAACTTTCCGCTTTCACCAGTTCCGCGGCAAGCGGTACGCGTGTATCCAGTTCAGGTTGTCTTTGTTCGTTGGTATTTGGATTGGCGGCCTGGGTGGACAGATCGGTATCAATAATTAGCCGCTTGATGCCTTTACGCTTTAACTGGTCAATAATGGCCTGACTGGTTACGCGGCCGCGGGTTTTAATTTGCACCGTACCGGCCTTTTGTTCAGCGATCTGCAGCACATACATGCCAATTTCCAGCTGTTCAATTCCAATTGTTAACGATGCCATAAAATCCTTGCTCAGAGAAAAGACATTAAAATGCTAACTTATGCAGCAGTACATCCAGCCCCGGCTCCCAGCCATACAGCTTGAGATTTACCCGATTATTCTGCACCAGTACCTGTTCATCTGCCAGTAGCTCGGATTGCGTAATGGCTTGTGGTGTACCGGCCTGAAAAGCAATCTGACCATTACTGCGTAACACCCGGTGCCAGGGTAGTGTAAGAGAGGTGGGTACATTGCGCAAACAATACCCCACATAGCGAGCACGCCCTGGTAGTCCTGCCAAATCAGCTATTTTACCGTACGACGCCACATACCCCTCAGGAATAAGACCTACCGTGTGCCAAATTCGCTCCGCTGGGGTAAGCTTACCGCAATCTCTACCAGTCGACGCTTTTATAGTCATGCGCAAAAGATGCCCTAAATGTAGTTACCCGGTTCAAACCTGCCTCTGTCATGCAGTTCAATCGGTTGCTAATCACACTGAAGTCATTATCCTGCAACATCCCAAAGAGTCAGTGCATGCAAAAAACACCGTACGGCTGCTTAGTCTGTCGCTGGCAAATATAACAACCTGGGTAGGCAAAACCGCAGCTGACTTTATTGAGCTCCAGCATTACCTGGCTATCACTCCGGCAAAAACTGCCGTTATTTACCCCTCAGAATACAGTGTAGAATTGCCCCGTATAACAAACAACCATACTTATACTATTGAACGAGTAATATTTATCGATGCCAGTTGGAAACAAGCCTTCGGTATCTGGCAAAACAACCTGTGGTTGAATGAATACCCATTTTATAAGCTGCCGCCAAGCCATACTGGTCAGTATACGATTCGTCGTTCCCACCTTGATTACAGTTTGTCAACGCTGGAGGCGGTGGCCCTGACCCTTGAATATACTGAACAACTGGATACCACACCACTACTTACATTACTCAATAGCTTTACCAAACAATGGCAAGGCTTTGTCCCACCAACAGATTAACTCAGGTTTTCTTATGCATTGGCATATAACCGCGGTGATCCTCCACCATCGACAACCAGCGGCGGATAGCCGGATAATCATCAAGGGCAATGCCGGCTTCATGAGACACATGGGTATAAGCGTACAGAGAGATATCCGCAAGGGTGAGCTGATCACCCGTTAAAAACAGCGTTTGCATGAGCTGCTGTTCCATCACCGCTAAGGCTTTATGGCCGGCCTGTTGCTTGAGTTCATACTCATGTTGGCGCTCAGCAGGCAGACCAAGATAGAGGTTTATAAAACGGGCTACCGCAATGGCTGGCTCATGGCTGTACTGTTCAAAGAATTGCCATTGCAGCATTTTAGCCAATTCAAATTCGGTGGAAGGAATAAACGTGCTACCCGCGGCCAGATAATTCAGAATAGCATTTGATTCGCTCAGGCATCGACCATCACTGAGTTCAAGCAGAGGAATTTTACCGACCGGATTAAGCTGTTTAAATCCGTCGGTCTGCGTTTCGCCGCTTAAGATATCGACTTCTTTCCATTCGCACTGTTTGCCCAATAATCCTAATAACAACTGAATTTTGTAACAGTTGCCCGAACGGCTATCACCATACACTTTCATTTTAACGACTTCCCTAAATTAGCCACCAGATGAGCACCAAAAAGCAACAAGGTAGACCGGTCGACATAATAAAAACTTTTGTATTGACAAGGCCGTCCTTTGGCCAGCAACGATGTTGCCTTAAGTCTTCAAGCTGCTGATTAAGTTTGTGGAGCAGCTCACCCGAGTCCGCTCCGGGGTTATTCTTACGCTCCATAATCAGACTGGCGAGCTGCGCCTCGATTTGTTGAATACTCTGGTTGCGAAGCTTACGCATTAGATAAACTGATTTGAATACTGGCATAAACAGCAGAACGATCATAAACGCTATCGTCGCTGACAGGATTAACCCATCTATGAGTGGCACCGATTTGCCGATCCAGAACACTGGCATTAACAGCAACAAAAATAGCGAAAATATCACATTGCTGACACCCAGGTCACAAATGGGCTTGCAGTAGCTAAAGTGCTGGTGGATGTTGGGCAACAACAAGCGTTTATAAAGGTAACGCGTGAATGAGGCTGATTGCATCAGAAACAAAAACAGAAAGAACCAAAAAGGCACCGCAATTATATTTAGTAACAGTACCGAAAACGGCTGATTAAAAGCCAGAAGGTCTTCGCTAATCAGATACACCAGGGTAATAGCAATAGCCAGCGTTGCCGCCAGAATAACATGACGGACCAGCTTTTCTTCCAGCACTTTCATGTGCAGACTGTATTGAGACAGTTGGTTGGTCTGAACCAGAAAATCGGCTATCCGTTTGCCAGACCGACGATGCAATATCCGCAATGCCAACCATAAATAACCAATAATCAAAGGCATGCCCAACGCCGCGTTAAAATCCCGTTGAGAGCGTTCATCTATTATACTTCGGTAATCCAACGATCCGGCCAGATAACAAACAGTAAAACAGGCTAAGACAAACAGAAGCGGCAACATCCAGACATGCAGCACTGCGTTTTTGTTATTTTTCATCTGCTTTCTAAACTAAATAATGTAGTACGTTGCAAAGTAATTGCGACGCAATACATTACCTTATGCAGCACCGTGATGGTAGCTCAGCGTTTATTTATCGCTCCATACCGCAAACTCATTACCGCTGGGCTCGGTAAAATGGAAGCGTTTGCCACCCGGAAAGTCGAATACCGGTTTTATAATATTCCCTCCATTGGCCTCTATACGCTGTTGAGTTGTGGCTAAGTCCGGGCTGTAAAATACCAGTAATGCCCCACCATTAGCAGTAACGGAGGCAAGCTCCGACTGATAAAAGCCGCCTACAATGCCTTTATCCGACATTCCGCATCAAATTCAGGAATAAATCTCTTGGTATAATGTGCCAAGTACATCAATGATCACCTGCTGGCGCTCCTGTTTGTCTGTGATTACGGGGGGAGAGTCACCAATGCTGACTTCGTGGATCCCACTAAAACACAGAAATACCCATCGTGCCGTTGGCTTCT
>Ga0208204_100245_pt1 | contig 17351 bp, 12 predicted proteins | sample DeeseametaMP2252_FD_184173 | JGI IMG/M metagenome (GOLD analysis project Ga0208204, IMG submission 184173) | Marine microbial communities from the Deep Pacific Ocean - MP2252 (SPAdes) | ecosystem: Environmental > Aquatic > Marine > Oceanic | place: West of El Salvador, Pacific Ocean | collected...
CTTTTGCCTTGTAACGCGACTGCAACCAGCGCGGCGATCAATAATAAACCACCTGGTAAATAAAGCGGGCTGAAATCCGCATTGACGCCGGCTTCACCGAGAATGTTCTTTGCACCAATGCTAATGCTAACAAAGGCCGACTTCACCTCTGGAAATACCCGAGACACCACAAGCAGGGCTGCCACAACCAGGTAAGGCACCCAGGCGACAAACTGCGACATAGGTTTGTCTCGGGCAACATCGTCGGCGCTTATTTCTACTTTGCCAGACCAATCGGCTGGCCAAGTGGATTTATCGTCAAAATCCCAATGCGTTTTAGGTAAAAGAAATCCGGCTTTTGCGGTTTGAACCACAATAGCCAGGCTTACTAAACCACCAATTAACGAGGGGAATTCAGGGCCTAAATAAATGCCAGTTAGCGCATAGGGCAGGGTAAACGCCAGGCCCGCGAAAATGGCGAAGGGGGCTGCGGCGAAACCTTCTTTCCAACTACGGTTTTTGCCAAAAAAGCGGGTCATCATAATAATCATAAACAGTGGCATAAAGGTGCCAACAATACCGTGGATAACCGCGACATTGGTGGTGATTAATTGCAGGAATTGTTCCCACGTCCAGCCTTCCTGCACTAATTGTTGCGTGATGGCAGTGCTGTCTAAACCATTGTTCACACCTATAATGATTGGCGTACCGACAGCACCGAAAGACACCGGCGTACTTTGAATCATCATGCCTATCATGACGGCCGCGAGAGCGGGAAAACCCAGGGCAACCATCAGCGGGGCAGCTATCGCTGCCGGCGTGCCGAATCCGGAAGCGCCTTCCAAAAAGGTGCCAAAACACCAGGCAATGATGATGGCCTGAATGCGTCGGTCTGGCGAGACAAAGGCAAAACCCTGACGAATGGTTTGAATGGCGCCGGTAAATTTCAGCGTATTAAGTAGGAATATGGCACCGAAAACGATCCACAGCACCGATACGGTAACAATCAAACCTTGTAGTACCGATGCCACAACCCGGTTTACAGACATATCCCAACAGGTTAAAGCCAAAACGGCGGTAACCGCCAATACAACGGGCATTGCTTTTCGCGCAGACCATTGCAGGCCGAGTAATAGCAATGCTGAAAGGCCAATTGGCGCCAGCGCCAGTAAGCCAAGAGCAGTAGGGCTCATACTTTATCTCCTTCGTTCTTATACTTTCGCTGCTCCGGTAAATGATTAAGGTTTATTGTTAAGCACCGGTTAACAGCAGGTAAGTGACTCTACATTCACTCTCGACAGAGATATATATTCAGACGTATTATGATTATTTCCTTTTTTGCATAAATAGAGACTGCCATGCCTCAGCCCAAAGCCGACGATATGCTATTGTTCGTTTACGTTGTAGAAGAAGGCTCATTTTCCCGGGTTTCAGTGAAACATGAAATTACCATGTCGGTAGTGAGCAAGCGGATAGCGCGGCTGGAAAAGGCGTTAAACGTGCAGTTACTATACCGTACAACCCGTAAATTGAGTTTGACCGACGCCGGCCAGGCGTTGTACAAGAAAGCCAAAGTGGCCCAGGAAGCGTTGCAAGATGCTCAGGATGTGATTGCCGGTTACGGCAGTGATGTGCGTGGTAGAATTCGAATTACCATGCCCGTTGTTAGCGCTAATTTGGTGTTGAATCACGCGTTAACAGAATTTTGCGAACAATATCCGAATGTACGGGTAGAACTTAAAATAACCAACCGCTTTGTCGATATTATCGATGAAGGCTTCGATTTGGCAATTCGTACGGCACAACTTGAAGATTCTTCTTTGATTGCCCGCAGGTTAATCGACTCCGACTGGATCGTGTGCGCAAGTCCCGGTTATCTACAAACGTACGGCCGCCCGCAACATCCTGACGATCTCGCATCGCATCACTGTTTGATATACAAGTACGAAGGTTCGGGCCCGGATAACTGGTCATTTGTTTTAGACGGGAATGAGCATCAGGTGCAGGTTCAGGGGCGATTTCAGACGAATACATTAGATTCTATAAAACAGGGGGCGCTTGCAGGATTTGGCATTGGCTATTTGCCCCGGGCGCTCATTCATGAAGAACTGCTTTCTGGGCAGCTTGAAAGTGTGCTGCATGAATATATTGGCAAAAAGTTGGGTATTTACGCGGTGTATCCGAAAAGTCGGCAACCAGATAAAAAACTGAATTTGCTGGTGGAGCACTTTCGCAACGCATTGCTGCGAAAGCGCGAGTATTTCAGTTAATGAAACTCACTTAGAAAGTGAACTTAGCAGACAATTGCAGGTAGTTTGAATCGATGTCTTCAATGGCGGCATCTTTGATGGCGTAGTTACCAATTTCAACGCCAACATCCAGATGCTTCGTTACCGAGTCAATCAGGTTAACGCCCCAATGAGCGCGCTTTAGTTCTGTCACATCAGTTTCTGCGGTGCCGTAAAAAGCGGTAGAACGCATGCTCTCATTCCAGAAATGGCGGTAAGCAACGGTAAACGCCGTGGTTTCTTCCACTACGATTTCTTCGGTACGCGGGTCGCGAACGATATCATTCACCATAGCTGCAGCAGCATAGCGGCCTAAGTCACCCGTAGACACCTGGAACCGCAGATCATCTTTACCGAATGTGGGGATGGCGCCCGACATCATAAATGCCGTACCGGTTTCGTCGATGCCACCCTGATCGATAATACGAACCAGCGCGCCAAATGACAGGCTTCCCCAATCTCTATTTAAGTTATAACGAGCTACGAAATCCGGGGTATCTTCATCGGGATCGGCTTGATCGCCGGTTAAGCCCAATGCGCTTGATGGTGCGCCAATATCACCGTCGCCCCAGGTTTCAGGGTTTTCAATAGCAAATTGCCAGTTGCCCGTGGTATAGCGAACCTGAACCGCACGAGAGAATACTTCGCCTACGTGTGGTCCGCCAAAGTCTAAAGCTTCGGGTAGCGCTTTCAATGGCATGAAGGTTGACCAATTCTGACCAGCCATCCAGTTTTTATATTTGATGTAAAAATGACGCAGACGAACGTTAGATGAGTTGCTAACAATCTCGTTGCCGCCACCGCCATAGAAATCTATTTCCATGTAACCGGTCACTTCACCGTGTTGCACCGTCATGCTCAATCGTGATTCTTTTACGTTAAAGCCGGTAGTAGATGTATCCGTTGGTTCGCCGCCGGGGAAATTACCAACCCAATAATCCTGATAGGCGATATCACCGTTTACATGACGAACATCTACCTTGGCATAGCCGCCGATAGATACTTTGGTGATGTCGTCGCCAGAACCGGATGAATACAGTTCTATTGCTTGTAAATTTGAACTTGCAAAGAGTCCGCAAAGGGTGATTGATAAGAGTGTTGGCTTGATGAGATTTTTCATTTTTATACCAAATTTCGTTAATGGAAAGTTGGCGATGTAATTTACGGGTGAACAAGCATGATAAATAGTCCAGTAATCGATAAAGATTGTTTCCAAAAATGACCTAATAAAATTTACTATTTGAACGTGATCGACCAGTTGTACAGGATTGCGGACGATAACGGTGCCACTATTCACGTCGATTTACATGAATCTAAATGCAATTTGCTTTAAAGTGTCGTGGCTCAAGCGACAGATATGGAATCATGCAGCAATCACAATTCAGTCCGGCGTTACCCTTCACACTCCCATGTGGGCAGACTGTTAAAAACCGAATCGTTAAAGCGGCCATGGAAGAAAACATGGCTGGGCGGGATCTCCAACCGGATTCTGCCTTGTATTCTCTTTATCGATATTGGGCGCACGGCGGTCCAGGTATGATTATCACCGGCAATGTGATGATAGACAGGACTGCGATGACAGGCCCTGGCGGTGTGGTAATGGAGCCGGATACGTCGCTTACCGCTTTCGAAAAATGGGCAAAGGTGATGAAGTCAGGTGGCGCAAAGGCGCTCATGCAACTTAATCATCCCGGACGCCAAATGCCTTCTCAATTTGGACGCACTGCCTTAGCTCCGTCTGCTATTGCGTTAAAACTTGGCCGCTACAGCAAAAAATTTGCCCGACCTGTTGCCATGTCTTGTGAACAAATCCACCGGGTAACCCATCAATTTGCCATGGCCGCCAAGCGCGCAAAAGATGCCGGCTTTAATGGCGTACAAATTCATGCCGCTCACGGGTATTTGCTCAGTCAGTTTCTTTCGCCGTTATCCAATCAGCGTGAAGACGAGTGGGGGGGATCGCTGCAAAATCGTGCCCGTTTCCTCATTAATGTCGTGTGTCAGGTGAGGGCATTGTGCGGTAACGACTTCATTGTGTCAGTGAAACTCAACAGCGCTGACTTCCAGCGTGGCGGGTTTTCCGATGATGACGCGGTGGAAGTGGTTAGCAAATTGAGTAAGTTAAATGTTGATTTCATTGAGTTGTCTGGCGGTAACTATGAGTCGCCTGCAATGCAGGGTACGGGAGATATGTCATCCGCGTTGAAGCCAGAGGCGTACTTTATGGCATTTGCCGCCCGCATTGCGCAGCAGTCTGATGTGCCAGTGATGACAACCGGTGGTATTACGCAGTTAAAAACCGCAGAACAAGTGCTTGAAGCCGGATACGATTTTGTTGGTATTGCCAGTGCATTGGCATTTACACCCGATTTAGTAAAGAAATGGCAACAAAAACCGGATTACGCAGGTGTTAAACCGCATTGCGATTGGCAGGATAAAACCCTGGCGTCATTGGTGAAAATGGCAAAAGTAAGACGTCAACTTCGCCGGCTGGGGAATGATTTTACTACCATGCACAACCCTACGGGCTTGTGGAGCTTGTTCTTAGATGTTATCCATAAACGAAAAATGATGAAGTTGTACCGGGCTTATTGTGCTGAAAACACCAGTACAGAAAAGCAAAATACGCACAGCGAGCAGCCCGAGAAGGCTACACGCTATGTTTCATCACACGTTGTTTCTGGCGTTCCCAGTCGCGATCTTTGATTGAATCACGCTTATCGTGGTCTTGCTTACCTTTGGCGAGGTAAATTTCCAGTTTTACCCAACATTTTTTCCAGTACATGGCAGTAGCCACAATGGAATAGCCCTGTCTTTCACGACCACCAATTAAACGATCGAGTTCTCGTTTGTTCAGCAGTAGTTTACGGGCCCGCTCGGGTTCGCAAATAACATGGGTGGAGGCTTGGTTAAGCGGGGTAATCCGGCAACCTACCAGCCAGGCTTCACCGTTCTGCATAATGATGTACGCGTCGGTAATGTTCACTTTACCTTCACGAATGCTCTTGAGCTCCCATCCCTGCAACGATACACCTGCTTCGAATTTGTCCTGCAGATGATAATCATGACGTGCTTTTTTATTCAGCGCGATGGTGCCCGTGGAGTTCTGATTTGATTTATTCTTTTTCATGCCCGCTATTATACCGATTGCAACTTAAATGTCTTTTCTTTCCGGTTCGGACAGCGATGCCCGTTTAACCATATCCACAGTGAGTTACTCTGAACCTGCAGAGGCAGATCAATATGGGGGCGGTAACAAAAGCTTAAAGGGTAGGTGAGCATAAACAGTCGTGATAAACTTCTCCGTTCATGAGAAAAAGTGAAGAGTTTTTATGCCAAGTATTCAACGCAGCGCGTTAGTGGCACATAGTGCCCAGGCCATGTTTGATTTGGTCAATGACGTTGCCTCTTATCCTGAATTTTTACCCGGTTGCGCAGACAGTAAAATCTTGCAGAGTGACGAGTCGCAAATGAAAGCCTCGTTACTGGTTTCTAAAGCCGGTGTTAAGCAGTGGTTTACCACAATGAATGCCTTAGAACCTGCGCGTAGAATTGATATGCAGCTGGTGGATGGCCCCTTTAAAAAGCTGTCCGGCGGTTGGACGTTTTCTCCGTTGTCAGAAGAGGCGTGTAAAATAGAGTTAAGTTTGGATTTCGAATTCAGTAACCGGTTCACCGAAATGGCTTTTGGCAAAATTTTCAGCGGATTGGCAACCAGTATGGTTAATGCCTTTACTGAGCGGGCTCGGAGTGTGTATTCATGACCGAGTCGATTAAAGTAGAGGTGGCTTACGCCTTACCGCACAAACAGTCGTTGGTTGAAGTGTCGGTGCCGGCGGGCAGTGATATTGAAGCGGCAATAAATGCATCAGGCCTGTGCGCCTTGCATCCCGAGCTTGACTTAAAAACCACGAAAGTTGGGATCTGGAGTAGGGTAGCAAAATTAAAAGATAGCCTACGGGATGGCGACAGAATTGAAATTTATCGGCCGTTAATTGCCGATCCTAAAGAAATTCGCAAACGGCGGGCTGAGAAGGCGGTAGAAGAAGGACGGGCCGATAAAGTTACCGGCGGCCGCCCGAATCCGTTAAAGCCGAAAAAAGAAGATTAGCGGTCTCGCAACGAGCCCACTTCAAGAAAGGGCGATGCATCGATATTTTCAGCATCCATCATTGACGCAATACGCTGCATAGTGGCAACCATCTGGCTTTGTTCCCAGTCTTTCATATTGTTGAATCGCTCAACGAAGTGTTCCTGCAACGGACGTGGTGCGTTCTCCAGGGATGCTTCCCCTTTCTCGGTAAGATACACACCGACTTTTCGTTTATCGGTGGTACTGCGAATGCGCGTTACTAACTCTCTGGCTTCAATACGATCCAGAATGTTGGTGATGGTCGCCGGGCTAAGGTTAATGCTTTCAGCGATTTCGCGCACCATCACACCCGGATGCTCCTGAATGTTTTGTAACACCAGTAACTGCGGACCCGTCAAGCCTACGTCCTTGCTAAGCTGTTTACTGCGTAAATCAACGGCACGGATAACTTTACGCAGCGCCACCAACAGTTCTTCTTCTTTTCTCATTTCTTTCCTAACAGATATCTAAAATATCAGACCAGACGATGTAAAAAATGCTGGTGCTTCTGATACTGATCAATTACGTCATTGATTACCGCAGTTGTAGACCAACCCATGATATCGTAATCCTGACCACCTTCAGACAGGTGAACTTCGGCGCGATAATACGTGTCGTCACTATCTGTGTCCAGTTTGCCGTTCAGGTCGGGCTGCACCGTTGGCGTAGAGTGTACGGAATAAACAAAATCCGGCTGTTCATTCAGTTTCAACGTCAACATCAGCGATTTATCTTCCTGAGCGATTTCGACTTCAAAGTTCAGCTTTTCAAATTCAATTTTTACATCATTAAACGCCGACATCACTGTTTTGTCCATAAAGCGCTTAACTGCCTTACGATTAGGAAACGACACGATGTTTTCTAACCGCGAACGCCAGTTTTTGTCGTTGTCACCGGATAAGTTACTTACGCCAGTCGCGGCTAAACTTTCCCGCTTGTACGATTCCACTCGCAACGCTTTCATTAACCCAAACAAGGCCACCAGTAAAATAATCGAAAACGGCAATGCGGCAACAATGGTCATTGTTTGTAGCGCACTGAGACCACCGGCATAAAGTAAGATGGCGGCGACCACGCCTACTGTTACTGCCCAGTAAATTCGCTGCCACAGTGGGGTGTCGTTTCTGCCGTTAGAACATAGCATGTCGACTACCATGGCGCCGGAGTCACATGAAGTAACAAAGAAAATCACCACCATCAAAACCGCAAGCAAGGTGAGTACAGATTGGAAAGGGAAGTTCTCAAGGAACACAAACAAGGCCACTGCTGTGTCTTCATCAACCATGTTCGCCAGTGCTTCATTACCTTGCGTTAGCACCATATCGATAGCGGTATTGCCAAATACGGTCATCCACAACAAGGTGAACGCAGTGGGGATGAGCAGTACACCGATAACAAATTCTCGGATAGTTCGGCCGTAAGAAATACGTGCGATAAACAAACCTACAAACGGTGCCCAGGCTAGCCACCAACCCCAGTAGAAAATTGTCCAACCACCAATCCAGTCTGTTTTAGCATAAGCAAACAGATTCAGTGTATTGCGCACAATGTCCGACGTGTAGGCACCCACATTCTGAATGTAAGCTTGCAGCAAAAATACCGTAGGACCCAACACCAACACGAATAACAGCAATGCCACTGCCAACAACATGTTGGCTTCTGATAAACGACGAATGCCTTTGTCCAGCCCTGTGGTTACCGACACAATGGCGATGGCGACCACACCGGCCATGAGCGCGATTTGTACATTGGTGGAGGTGGGAATGCCAAACACATAAGAGAGACCGGCATTAATCTGTGCTGCACCAAAACCCAGTGAAGTCGATACGCCAAAAATGGTGGACGTTACCGCAAAAATGTCGACCAGATGACCGGGCCAGCCATAAATTCGATCGCCAATGAGCGGGTAAAGTGCAGAGCGCAACGTCAGTGGCAATTGATGACGGTAGGCAAAATAACCTAAAACCAGTGCCACGGCTGCGTAAATTGCCCAGGGATGAATGCCCCAGTGGAAGAAGGTGGTTTTCATTGCCTCTTTAACTGCCTCAACACTGCCGGGATCGGCGGTCGGCGGAGCAAGGAAATGCATGATGGGTTCTGCAACACCAAAGAACATCAGACCGATGCCCATTCCAGCAGCAAACAGCATAGACAACCAGGTGAATTTGCTGAATTGCGGGGTGGCATGATCAGGTCCCAGACGGATGTCTCCGTATCGGGAAAAGCCCAAAATCACCACCGTTAATAAGATGATGGCTACAGTAAGAATGTAAAACCAGCCACCATTTTGTGACACCGTGGTTTGTAATGATTGGAAGACGGTATTGGCTTGCTCTGGGTTAGATGCCGCATAAATCAGCAGCAACAAAATGGCCGCTGAAGAGGGAACAAATACTTTCTTATTAAGCATGCCAGACGATGCTGTGTTTTCTGTCACTACGTTTCCTTTAATTTTTATACTGCCTTTGTAATATCGTTGGTTACGTCACTTTTTGCGGAACCGATTAGTTATCATAATATTTGAGTATAGTTGTAATAATTAGTGCTCAACTTGATTTTGTGCACGAACAAAGCAATTATATAAAGGTAATTACTGAAAATAGCCAATAAATACCAATAAGACTCATGCCTTTTAGTGAGCTAAATAATTAGTAATGAAGTATAACGGTTCGCTGAACGTAAATAAATGGTCGGTAGAGTAGGTAATTATAAATATAATCACTCCGAGAAAAGTTGAGGAACACATGCAGAAAACCAGATTAAGCTATGCCGTATTGGCAGCTCTGGCAACAACCCCCACACTCGCGCAGGAAGCCAACACGGGTGCTAAGCTGGAAACGATAGAAGTTACAGCGACGAAGCGCACCGAATCAATACAGGACGTACCCGTTGCCGTTAGTGCTCTGAATGGTGAAACACTTGAGAACCTGGGAATAGACAGTTTCCAGGATTACGTTGAATTCTTACCCAACGTGGTTTTCCAGGGAACCGGCCCTGGAATGAACGAGATTTACATTCGTGGTGCTGCCACCACACAGTCAAACATTATGTTGTCTTCGGTACAGGCTCTACAGCCTTCCGTGGCGTTTTATTTAGATGAACAACCGGTTTCCATGGCCGGTCGTAACCTCGATATTTACGCAACCGATATACAGCGCATAGAAGTACTGCCTGGTCCTCAAGGTACGCTGTTTGGTGCCAGCTCACAGGCCGGTACGGTACGAATGATCACTGCGAAGCCCGATCACTCAGGTTTTGCTGTTGGTTTCGATAGCAACATTGGTTTCACCAAAGGCGGTGAAATGAGTAATGCGGTTGAAGCCTACTTCAACATGCCGCTTACCGACGACCTTGCTGTTCGTGTTGCTGCATACAACGACCGTCAGGGTGGTTGGATTGATAATATCCTGAACGATCCAGGCAACGGTGGTTATATCGGTAGTGCTCAGGTAATCAGCCGTATTTCCGGTGGTGTGCTTACTAATCCAGCGGAAATGGACGCAAACCGGATCACTAACCCGGCAATCTCGTCACCAGAAGATGCTGACGTGGTTTCACCGCGCAACGACTCTCTGGTAGAAGACGATTTTAACGATGCCGTTTATGCCGGTGCCCGTTTCGGTTTGTCTTACCACATCAACGAAGACTGGGATCTGCTGGTTCAACATACCCAGCAAACGCTGGAAACTGAAGGGGTATTTGCCTACGACCCTAACCTGGAAGGCGAAAGCTCAACCAACCGTTTCCAACCAGAAGAGAATAACGACGAATTCGGTTTAACAACTTGGACGTTGGAAGGCCGGATGGAAAAGCTGGATATGGTTTACACCGGTGGTTATTTAGATCGTGAGATCGATACCCTGGCAGACTATACCGGTTACACCAATGGTGGTCTTTTCTCTGCGTACTACGTGTGTAGTTATAATGCATCAGATGATACCAGCGAAGATCGCTGTCTTGACCCAACTAAATTCTTCCGCGAAGACACAACGTCAACCCGTTCTACTCACGAGTTACGTTTCAATACCACCATGGATACACCATGGCGCGTAACTGCGGGTCTGTTCTACGATAACCAGGAAGTGGCCACCGTTGGTCAGTTCAACATTGCAAGTACCGAACTGTTTCCTGACATGGCGCGAACTCTGGTTGGCAATGAAGGCATTAACAGTGACGGCGGTCCATTCCCGGCGGACATCAGTTTCATCAACGACATTACCCATACTATCGAGCAGGTAGCGGTATTTGGTCAGTTTGAGTACGACATCACTGATTCCCTTACAGCGAGTGTTGGTGCCCGTTGGTATCAAATTGACGATGAATACAAAGGCTCTACCAGTACGGTAGACGTATCACGTCGAATCCGCGCTTTCGGTACCATGGATGAGTCTGAACTGGCTGCGGTAGGTCTTAACCCGACTCTGGTTAATGAAGCGGTTCAAAGTGGTCAGCTGCAAGTGGACTTGTTGGATTCTGACGGCGTACTTACCGTAGACGACACTATTTGGAAATTCTCGTTAGACTGGAAGGTAAACCGCGACATACTGTTGTTTGCCAACTATTCTGAAGGTTTCCGCCCGCCGGTGACTAACCGTGTTGGTGGTGGTTTGGCAACCAATCAGTCTGGCAAGTTTGAAAACTTCCGCATTCCGGTTTATTCCACAACCGATACCCTGGATAACTATGAAATTGGTATGAAGGGTGATTTCTTTGATGGTCAGGTGCGGGTAAATGCGACAGCGTATTACTCTGAAATTTCTGATCTGCAAACGTCACGTTTTGACCCAACTAATATCTCGTTCCTGGTATTCACCGACAACGTGGGTGATGCTGAGATCCGTGGTCTTGATGCCGACATTACTTGGCTTGCCGCCGACGATTTAATCATCAGCAGTGCATTCAGCTTGCTGGATACTGAACTTACCAGCGTGAATTCAGAGCTGGAAGGCATTTCTGCCGGTGTGGGTTCTGAACTACCTTATTCGGCAAAGTTCTCGGGTAACATCAATGCGCGCTACTTCTTTGAAATGGAAGGCGACATGCGCGGTTACGTAAATGGTTCTGTGAGCTACACCGGTGATCGCCTGGCAGGCATGGTGATGGATGCCTACGTGATGGAAGATGCCACCCAACTGATTTACGGTACGGGTTCTGGCCTTAAAATTGAAGACGAAGGCGATGTATACGAAGGTGTGACATACAGCGACAGCAACGGTGAAACCTTCCGTGGCGGCCGTTATGTTCAGGAAGCTTACGTACTGGCCAACCTTGCTGTGGGTGTTACTAACGATGAATGGAAAGCAGAGCTGTACATCGACAACGTGTTTGATGAGCATGCTATTTTAAACATCGATACCCAGCAATTCACACCAAAAGTGGTGACCAATCGTCCTCGTACCATTGGTATCCGTCTTTCCTACGATTACTATTAATCGACGGGAAATCACACGGTAAACGTGAATTGAGTTAAGATAAAACGGCAAACTTCGTGTTTGCCGTTTTTTGTTGTTTTTCAAAAGTGCGAGCCACTTTTCTGGATAAGTATGTCAGACCCCAATCAATCCCGCCTTAATGAGGCGAAAAAAGCACTCATGCAGTCACAATTTGAACAGGCGATTTCGATCTGTAATCAAATATTGTCAGACCGTAGCGACAGCAATAGTGAAAAGGAAAGTTTGTACCTTATCGCTGTGGCATTGAGAATGACGCAGCAACCTCGCGATGCGCTGCACACTTTAGATAAGTTACTTCAGCGTTTTCCCGATTACGGGCGCGGGTTCCAGGAGCAGGGCTACTGCTGGAAGGCTTTGGGGGATGAACGAAACATGGCAACGGCGTTTTACCGTGCCACACGCTTTAACCCCGCGTTGTTGCCTGCCTGGCGGGAACTGGTGCAGTTTTACAGCAAAACCGGCAACCAGCAGGCGCTTAATGTCGCTTCACAACATATTCAGCATCTTTCTACACTTCCCAAACCATTAATTGGCGCCATGGATCTGTTGCACGAAGGGCAGTTACATAAAGCCGAGCAAGTGTGTCGCAGCTATTTACAAGCGAATAAACATCATCCTGATGCCATGATGCTGCTGGCGGAAATTGGATTGCAGTTGAAGGTGTATCACGATGCCGAGTTTTTGCTGGAAAGCTGTGTTGCGTTGTATCCCAAGAACGAACCTGCATTGGTTGCCTATCAGAGCTTATTGAACAAGCTGGGCAAGTTTCCTGTGGCAGCCAAACTGGCAAGAAAGCGTGTTGCCGACAACCCCGATAATACACAAGCTAAAATCACACTGGCTTTTGCATTAGTGGGCGTAGGGGAACTGGATGAGGCATTGGCGTTGTATCAGGACTTACTTAGCCAGAACGCGCAGCGTCATGGTTTGTGGGTACAATATGGTCATGCTCTCAAAGCTCAGGGGCAAACAGACGATGCGATTATCGCGTATGAAAAAGCGGTCAACATTGCGGCTGATTATGGTGACGCTTATTGGAGTCTCGCGAATACAAAAACCTATCGTTTTACTGAAAGTATGGTGTCGCAGATGCAGGCTTTGGTGAGCGACGATTCAACCAGCCTTGACGATAAAATTCATATTTGTTTTGCATTGGGTAAAGCCTATGAAGATGCAAAGCAGTTTCAGCAGGCATTTCACTTTTATCAGCAAGGCAACAGCCTGAAAAACAAAACGCTGAATTTCGATATTTCCCGAACCGAGCGCGCGCTGGCTGAGCAAGCGCAAGCCTGTACCGCCGAATTGTTTGCTGATAAAGCAGATAATGCGGGCTGTCAGGCACCTGATCCTATTTTTATTGTTGGTTTGCCACGGGCAGGTTCAACACTGCTGGAACAGATCCTGGCCTCCCATTCTATGGTTGATGGCACGATGGAGCTGCATGATATTCTCGGTATTGCGTCTGGGCTGAGTCAGCAGCAGAAGGCGTATCCGCATAATCTGACCGATCTCAGCGACGAACAATGTGCAAAACTGGGTGAACAATATATTCAGCAAACCCGGGCGTATCGTCAGGGCGCCCCGTTTTTTATTGATAAAATGCCCAATAACTTCGTCCACATCGGACTGATTAAACGCATTTTGCCCAATGCCAAAATTATTGATGCCCGTCGCGATCCCATGGCGTGTTGTTTCAGTGGCTTTAAGCAGTTATTTGCTGATGGACAGGAGTTCAGTTACGTACTTGAAGATATTGGCCGTTATTATCGTGCGTATGAAAAGCTGATGGCCCATTGGCAGTCGGTGTTACCCGATCAGATCCTCACGGTGCAGCATGAAAATGTGATTAACGACTTAGAAGGCGAGGTTAAGCGCATTCTGGATTTCTGTGGCTTGCCGTTCGAGCAGGCTTGTGTGGATTTCCACCGAACAAAGCGGGTCATTAAAACGCCGAGTTCAGAGCAGGTTCGTCAACCTATCTATCGCAGCGGTATGACTCAGTGGGAAGGGTTCAGTGAATATCTCTCGCCACTGAAACAGGCATTACAGAAAGAGTAAACGGGCGCATTGTGCGCCCGTTTCGCTTTAGTACTTACGTCGCTGAAGACCAGTTTCAGCCAGGATCTTGGCTGAAATTTCTTCAATTGAGAAATGGGTAGAGTTCAAAAACGGAATTTTTTCTCTGCGATAGAGGTTTTCTACCTCGCGCAATTCCATACGGCATTGCTTTATCGACGCATAACGACTGTTAGCCCGGCGCTCAGAGCGTATTTGGCTTAATCGTTCAGGTTGGATAGTCAGGCCGAACAATTTGTTTTTGAAGCCTCTTAACGCTGTGGGCATCTTCAGCATGTCGCCCATGTCTTCTTCGGTAAAGGGGTAGTTGGCCGCTTTAATGCCATACTGAAGAGCCAGATATAAACTGGTCGGGGTTTTTCCAGAACGGGAAACACCGACTAGAATAATGTCGGCTTCTTCATAGTTTTTAATGTTAGAGCCATCGTCGTTCGCTAGCGCGTAATTAACCGCTTCGATTCGAATGTCGTAAGTTTTTTCGTGAATACTGTGGGTGCGATGTTTTTCTGGTTTTGAGGGAACACCGAGCACTTTTTCCAGTGGGGCGACGAATTGATCGAGAAAATTATAATTAATGCCCACTGATTTGGCGATAATTTTGCGCACATCGACATTCACAATTGTATAAAAAACGAGCGGCCTTTCTCCGGTATCTTGAAAACTTTCAGAAATTTTTTCAAGTACCTTGTACGCCTGTTCCTCGGTTTCAACGAACGGAATTGTGGTGTGGTTGAATTGTATCGGGAACAGAGACAGTAAGGCGTGGCCGAAGACTTCTGCAGTGATGGCTGTACCATCAGAAATGTAGTATGCAGTGCGCAAAACAATTCCTTAACATTGTTGTAATTTTATTACGAAATACAGAAAGATTTTACTTTCAATTTTTCACCATTCTATGATTAATCTGTCGAAAAGCTAGTCTGCATTATTCAGGGTGGCAGTATCCTCGGCGTTTATCGAGATGATTCGTGGTAGAACGAGTCACACAAATTTTATAAAGCTGGAGGCTTTGGCCGTGCAAGAATACGTACTTTGGTACCAAGAGTTGGGGATGCATGATGTAGGTCGCGTTGGCGGCAAGAATGCGTCGTTAGGTGAAATGATTTCTAATTTGGCAAATGCCGGTGTTCAGGTACCTGGTGGTTTTGCCACGACGTCTGATGCATTTAACGAGTTCCTTGAACAAAGTGGTCTGGAAGCACGGATCCATGAAGTTCTGGATACCCTTGACGTCGATAACGTAACCGCACTGGCAGAAGCCGGTAAGAACATTCGTCAGTGGATCATCGACACGCCATTCCAGCCAGCGTTGGAAAATGCGATCCGCGACGCGTTTGAAACTTTGCAGGGCGATGCGGGCGACGCGGCTTCTTTCGCTGTTCGTTCGTCTGCCACTGCAGAAGACATGCCTGACGCTTCATTTGCGGGTCAGCAGGAAACATTCCTGAATGTGAAAGGCTACGATGCGGTAATGGTTGCGATTAAGCACGTATACGCTTCTCTGTTTAACGATCGTGCTATTTCTTACCGTGTACACCAAGGTTACGACCATAAAGGCGTAGCGTTGTCTGCGGGCGTTCAGCGCATGGTACGCAGTGATATCGCTTCTTCAGGTGTTATGTTCACCATCGACACTGAATCTGGTTTCGACAATGTGGTATTTGTAACCAGTTCATTCGGTCTGGGTGAAATGGTGGTACAGGGCGCGGTAAACCCTGACGAATTCTATGTGCACAAGCCAACCCTGGCGAATGGCAAGCCGGCCATTCTGCGTCGTAACCTGGGTAGCAAGCTGACCAAGATGATTTACTCAGAAGATTTGTCTCATGGTAAGCAGGTCTCCATTGTTGATATTGAACAGCAAGATTCACTGACCTTCTCACTGACCGATGACGAAGTGCAAGAACTGGCAAAACAAGCGGTTATCATCGAGAAGCATTATCAACGTCCAATGGACATCGAATGGGCGAAAGATGGTGTTGACGGTAAGCTGTACATCGTACAAGCCCGTCCCGAAACCGTGCGTAGCCGTGAAGATAGCCAAACCATCGAGCGATTCCAGCTTAAAGACAAGAGCAGCATCGTTTGTGAAGGTCGTGCAATCGGTCACAAAATCGGTGCCGGTGAAGCCAAGGTACTCGCATCCATTGAAGAAATGGACAAAATTATGCCTGGCGACGTGCTGGTTACCGATATGACTGACCCAGATTGGGAACCTATCATGAAGAAGGCGTCTGCGATTGTAACTAATCGTGGTGGCCGTACTTGTCACGCAGCCATTATCGCTCGTGAATTGGGGATTCCTGCTGTTGTTGGTTGTGGTAACGCTACCGATTCCATCGCGACAGGTGATAAAGTTACTGTATCCTGCGCAGAAGGTGACACGGGCTACATTTACAGCTCTGAGCTGGAGTTTGACGTAGTTACATCGCGCATTGATTCAATGCCTGATCTGCCACTGAAAGTGATGATGAATGTGGGTAACCCAGATCGCGCCTTCGATTTCGCCCGTCTGCCAAGCGCAGGTGTGGGTCTGGCCCGTCTGGAATTCATTATTAACCGCATGATTGGTGTGCATCCAAAAGCACTGCTGAATTTCGACGACCAGCCTGAAGAGTTGAAAGAAGAAATCAGCGAAATGATTGCGGGTTATGAGTCGCCTCGCGAATTCTACATTCAGAAACTGGTTGAAGGTATCGCCAGTATCGGTGCGGCATTCTCGCCGAAGAAAGTGATTGTTCGTATGTCAGACTTTAAGTCTAACGAATACTTCAACCTGGTCGGCGGTTATCAGTACGAGCCGGACGAAGAGAACCCAATGCTGGGCTTCCGTGGTGCAAGCCGTTATGTGTCAGAAGACTTCCGCGACTGCTTTGCGCTGGAATGTGAAGCCATTAAGCGTGTACGTAATGTGATGGGGCTGACGAACGTAGAAATCATGATCCCATTTGTGCGTACCTTAGAAGAAGGTCGTCAGGTTATTGATATTCTGGCAGAGAATGGCCTTAAGCAGGGCGACAATGGCCTGCGCGTTATTATGATGTGTGAACTGCCGTCTAATGCGCTGCTGGCCGATCAGTTCCTCGATATCTTTGACGGTTTCTCTATCGGTTCAAACGACATGACCCAATTAGCGTTAGGTCTTGACCGTGACTCTGGCCTGATTGCGCATCTGTTCGACGAGCGTGACCCTGCCATTAAAGCGCTGCTTTCTATGGCAATCCGCGCGGCGAAAGCACGTGGTAAATACGTAGGTATTTGTGGCCAAGGTCCGTCTGACCATGAAGATTTTGCTGCGTGGTTGGTAGACGAAGGTATCGATTCTGTGTCTCTGAACCCAGATACTGTGGTTGAAACCTGGTTATACCTGGCAGAAAAACACGGATAAGCTATAGTTTAAATGTAGTTTAAGGAATCGGCGGG
>Ga0208204_100250_pt1 | contig 16926 bp, 13 predicted proteins | sample DeeseametaMP2252_FD_184173 | JGI IMG/M metagenome (GOLD analysis project Ga0208204, IMG submission 184173) | Marine microbial communities from the Deep Pacific Ocean - MP2252 (SPAdes) | ecosystem: Environmental > Aquatic > Marine > Oceanic | place: West of El Salvador, Pacific Ocean | collected...
ACTCCTGGACACGCCGACTTCGGTGGTGAGGTAGAGCGTGTTATGTCTATGGCTGACTCTGTACTGCTGCTGGTTGATGCGCAGGAAGGTCCTATGCCACAAACACGCTTCGTAACGCAAAAAGCCTTTGCTCAGGGCCTGAAGCCAATCGTTGTTATTAACAAAATCGATAAGCCTGGTGCCCGTCCTGATTGGGTAATGGATCAGGTATTTGACCTGTTCGATAACTTAGGTGCCACCGACGATCAGCTTGACTTCCAGGTGATCTATGCATCAGCCCTAAACGGCTGGGCATCAATGGATGCAGACACTAAAGGCGAAGACATGACGCCACTGTTCCAGTTAATCGTGGATCAAGTTGAAGCGCCAAATGCAGACCCTGCCGGTGCATTCCAGATGCAGATTTCTCAGCTGGACTATAACTCTTATGTAGGTGTTATCGGTGTTGGCCGGGTTAAGCGCGGTAGCGTGAAGATGAACCAACAGGTGACTGTTGTTGGTGCAGACGGTAAGAAGCGGAACGGTAAAGTGGGTCAGGTACTGGGTTACTTAGGCCTTGAGCGTCATGAAGTTGAATCTGCAAGTGCGGGCGACATCATCGCAATCACCGGTCTGGGTGAACTGAAAATCTCTGATACCGTATGTGATGTTAACACGGTTGAAGCGTTACCGCCGCTGTCTGTTGACGAACCAACGGTTACCATGACGTTCCAGGTAAATACGTCTCCATTCGCCGGTAAAGAAGGTAAATACGTGACTTCGCGTAACATCCTTGAGCGTCTGCAGGACGAGCTGGTACACAACGTGGCACTGCGCGTTGAGGAAACGGCTGACCCGGATAAATTCCGCGTGTCAGGCCGTGGTGAACTTCACTTAGGCATCCTGATTGAAAACATGCGTCGTGAAGGTTACGAGCTGGCAGTATCACGTCCGGAAGTAATCCTGAAAGAAGTAGACGGCGAGCTGCAGGAACCGTTTGAAACGCTGACTATCGACTGTGAAGACGAGCACCAGGGTTCAATCATGGAACAGCTTGGTCTGCGTAAAGCAGAAATGCGTGACATGAACCCGGATGGTAAAGGCCGTATCCGTATGGACTTCGTTATTCCAAGCCGTGGTCTGATTGGTTTCCAGACTGAGTTTATGACTATGACTTCAGGCTCTGGTCTGTTGTACCACACGTTCGACCATTACGGTCCGCACAAAGGCGGTACTATCGGTAAGCGTAAGAACGGTGTACTGATTGCAAACGCAATGGGTAAAGCACTGACTAACGCCCTGTTTAACCTGCAGGAACGTGGTCGTCTGTTCATCGGACACGGTGTTGAAGTTTACGAAGGTATGATCATCGGTATTCACAGCCGTGACAACGACCTGACAGTAAACGCCCTGAAAGGTAAGCAGCTGACAAACGTTCGTGCATCAGGTACTGATGAAGCGCAAACACTGGTTCCACCTGTGAAGATGTCTCTTGAGCAGGCACTGGAATTTATCGATGACGATGAACTGGTAGAAGTTACACCGGTAAGCATCCGTATTCGTAAGAAACTGCTGACTGAGAACGACCGTAAACGTGCAGGTCGTGCAAAGTAAGTGCAAGTTGATGTATTATAAAAAAGCGCCTTTATGGCGCTTTTTTTTCGTCCAAAGCACAGTTTTCTTCCGCTACAGAAAGAATTATCCTCAACAAAAAAACAAACGGAGTTTAGTTTGGCGAAGTACACCATTGTGGTAGTCGATGACGACACTATTACACTCGACATCATTACCTTTGCCCTGGAAGACGGGCTTCAAGCCAACGTGATAGCGTTTAGCCGTAGTGAAATGGCTTACGATTTTCTGATTAACCAATCACCGGATAATCTATCGCTTATCATTAGTGACCAAAATATGCCGCAGTATAATGGCCTGGAACTGTTAAAAGCCTGTCGCGAAAAGGGGCTGCAAACCCCGTTTGTGCTGTTAACCGGAGAAGCGACCCGCGATACAGTCATGGCCGCGAAAAAGGGCGGCGCAACCACCTTTTTAGCCAAACCTTTCGAAACAGAACATCTTATTCAGAAAGTGAAGCAACTGGTGGATTGAAGACCAGTCCTAATCGTTGTAGTGTTACCTTACTTCAGGGTTTACGCGCATTAGCGCGCTATCTTTAATCTGCTTTACAGGAATTTTCACGTGCCTTTCAATTTTGACGATACGCCTTCCCGTCAGGAAACCTATTCATACAAGTGGCAAAAATATAAAGGGCGGGACATCATTCCTGCCTGGATTGCAGATACCGAATTTCGATGTGCGCCGGCTATTCTAGATGCACTGGCCGCCAAGGTTGAACACGGCATTATGGGCTATGAATTGCCTGCTGGATATACAACTGCTATTGAAGCCGTGGTGCGTTGGCTGAAAGACAAGCATGACTGGGAAATCGATGCCGACTGGCTGGTGTGGACACCAGGTGTTGTGCCTGCTTTTAACATTGCGATTAAGGCCAATTGTAAGCCGGGTGACAAGGTGATGGTACAGACACCTAATTATCCTCCGCTGTTAGCAGCCCCCAAGATCAACGGTATGGAGCGAGTCGATATTGGCACGGTGGTAGTTGATGGTAGACCGACCATCGATTTTGCTGAACTGGAAACCCAGGCCGCCGATCCGAAATGTAAGCTGCTTATTCTATGTAATCCGATGAATCCGGTGGGCAGTGTGCTCAGTCAGGCCGAGATTGATAAGGTTGCTGAAATCTGTCTGCAAAATGATGTGAAACTGTGCAGTGATGAAATTCACTGCGATCTCATTCTGGACGAGTCCGTTAAGCACATTCCAGCAGGCCGTGAAGAGGCCTTAAAAGATATCAGTATAACATTGATGGCGGCCAGTAAAACCTTCAATGTGGCTGGTTTAGGAACGTCCTTTGCGATTATTCCTGACCGAAAACTTCGTCAGCAGTTTGTTCAATCTGCAGCCGGTCATATGCCATGGGTCACTCTGATGGGGCTGGCGGCTACAGAGGCGGCCTTTACCCAGTGTGATGACTGGCATGCAGAATTATTGGAATATCTGCGCGGCAACCAGGCTTTGCTGGTGGAAAAGATCAATGCTATCCCTGGCCTGAAAGTACATAAGTCACAAGCCACATTCCTGGCATGGATTGATGCCAGTGGCCTGAATGTGCCAAACGTACAGCAATGGGCTGAAAGCCGGGGCGTTGGTCCGTCGCCTGGTGCTGATTTCCACGCTGCCGATCACTTCCGCATTAACTTTGCTTGTAGCCGCAGTATGCTGGAAGATATTCTTGCACGATTGGCTGGCGATTCAGTTCCTGCGGAAGAATAGCCAGCTCCGCACTTACCAGCTCTACTACAAGCCTGTCTAAACAAAAAGTTTTGCTAGTTTGTAGAGGCCAAGGCAAACAACAAACAGTACGATTGCAGCACCGATAAGGTTGCTCATCGTGCTGTTTCTGTATGCGGCGGGCAGCGCACCTTTATTCATTACGACCAGCATGAATACGGCAATGATGGGCAGCAGGAGCCCGTTTGTGGCCTGGGCAAACAGAATGGCCAACAGCGGTTTTACATCGATACTGGCGATTACCACACCGCAGATAATCACTGTTAGCCAGACTAAACGGAATAATCCGCCTTTCATGTCGGTATTTTTACCTAATGCACCACAAACCGCATAAGCGGCCGCTAGCGGAGCGGTAATCGCACTGGTGAGTCCGGCTGCAAATAACCCGGCTGCAAAGAACCATTGCGCATACTCGCCAAGTACCGGCGCTAGCTGCGTTCCCATGTTGCCCGCATCCAGTGCTTCAGGCTTGCCATAAAACGCGGTCATGGCGGTGGCAACTATCACCAGCGTAATCAGACCGCCCGCACCAATGGCTGTAACGGATTGCCTGCGACAGGCCTGCAAGATATCGCTGTCTTCGGTTGCTTTGTGCTGGTTAGCTACCAGGCTGGCATGCAGAAACAGATTGTAGGGAACAATCGTGGTGCCAATGAGCGCGAGCACCATGGTAATGGTCTCGCTATCAAGGCGTGGCGACACAAGTTGTTTACCCATCGCCGACCAGTCTGGTGAAGCAAAAATCAGGGTAATAATGAATACCAGTGCCATTAGTGCGACAAGGCCAACCAATACCGATTCAATCAACTTATATTTACCGGTAACAAGCAACAGTGCGGCGAGTACACCCAGTGTAATAGCCCAGGAGGGTGTGCCTATGTCCACAATCGCATTTAATCCAATGGCGGCACCGGTAAGATTCCCAGATTCGTATGCTGCGTTGCCAATACCAATGGCAGAAATGATCAGTGCCGCAGCGATAAAGCGTAGTGGTCTGCTTTGGGTGAGAGTGAGTAAGGCATCAGAAAGTCCACGGCCGGTACCCAGCCCGAGCCGTGCTGCCATATCTTGTAGCACCATGGTGGCGACGACAGAAAAAAGTAGTGCCCAAACCAAGTGAAAGCCAAAGTCTGCCCCCGCTATACTGGCAGTGGTCACCGTTCCAGGTCCGATAAAAGCCGCGGCGACAATATATCCTGATTTATCTGCAGCCATACTGCATCCCCTATTTACATGTTATTGTTATAGTATTGATAGTCAGCATAACCATTCTTGCTTCCCAATCATAGGTTTGCCATCTAATGCCAACGCGCTCCACAAGCTTTCAGCAATTATTTATCCAGCCTGAATTCAGTTGTTTGTTACCCAGCCAGATGTATTGTCGCGGATTTATTTTTGCTGTAGCAGCTTGCCCGGAAATTCCTATGCCGGAAAGCTGGATGCCCTGGTTAATAAAGCAGGATAGTCGGCCAGCAGACAATACGTCGTTTGATCAACTTGCCGAAGGGCTAATGGATGGATTACGGCAGGAACTGCAGGTTATGCGGGAAGGTGGAAAGTTAGTGCCGGATGAATGTGTATGGAACGCAGAAGTTGCAGAGCGACTTGCCCTGTCTGAATGGCTTACTGGATTACTCAGTGCGCACAGCCAGATGGAGCCGGTTTGGCAAGATGCCTGGTTGTTGGCTCAGCAGCATCCCGAGCAGGACAAAGGCGTTCAGAAAAGTGAAGATCCGGCCCGGCGTTTAACCCGGTGCCTCAAGCTCTTTTCAACATTGGCGAATGTAGAGCTGGCATTGCAGAAACGGTCTCAGGAACAACGGGAACAACTAGTAGAAAATTTGCCTAAACTGGCTGATCAACTGCCGTCTTTGGCGAAAGAATATGTGACTATTGCTGGAGAGCTCTCGGCAGTGCTGCCGAATCAATTTGAATCATTTACACAACCTGTTGGTGCTGCTAATGATCCGGCTGAAGGGGAATAATGTTATCGCTGCCGCTGAGACATATTATGTCGAACAGAGCTGACATAATTATTCAGTTCGCCGCGCGCTAATTCATAGGCATCACTGAGTTCATCAGAATCAGGTTCTTTTAGCAGGGCTTGAAAGGCCTGATCCGTTCTCTCTATTAACAATTTCAGGTGTTCGTTACTCACATCCATGTCGTTTCCCCGTGGACAAAATAATTTACGTCAGCTCACTACTTCCTTTAATCAGCTGACCGTGCTGTCTGAAGCTTAAAACGGCTTTACCACCGCAAGGATCACAATACTTAATAAAACGAGTACGGGGGCTTCGTTCAGAAACCGGTAAAACTTCGATGAACGGGTATTTTCATCCCGCGCGAATTGCTTTACCAGTTTATATAAATAGAAGTGATACCCGTAAATGGCAAGTACCAGCGCCAGTTTTATATGCAGCCATCCGGATGCTTTAAACCAGGCCATACCGTAAACGTGGATGAGTGCGAGACCAAATACCAGCGTGAGTACTGCAAAAGGTGTGACAAAGAACCAGAGTCTTCGTTCCATAATTTTAAACTGATCACGAACATTTTGTTCCGTCGCCTCTGCGTGATACACGAATAGGCGAGGCAGATAGAATATACCGGCGAACCAGGCCACCATAAAAAAGATGTGAAGGGCTTTTAACCACAAAATCATTTTGGTCTCTGTGTTTAGTATTGAGCGCGAAGCAGGAAGGTCTGAAGGATGTTCCAGGTAATTACACCTTTAATTTCCTTTTCAGACTGGTCATAAATGTATACCGCACCATTACGGCCATTTTTCAATTTTTCATAGACTTCATGCAATGTCGCCTGGCTACTAACGCCCTCAAGGGCAAAGTAGCTTAATGGATGCGCATTGTGGTCTAAGCTTACGTCGTATTGTACCAGCTTGTAGCTTACATCCAATTCCGTGCGGGTCTTTTGTACCACAATGTAGGTCGGGTTTTCGGACAGGTAATTCTCAATAACCTGTTCCGGCGCATCCAGAAACAATTTGTATTCGGTGGTCATGGCGGCGAGCACACCGGTCTTTTCCAGCGCTTCACGAATGGAGGTCACCGCGTAGGGCAGATTCTGGTAATCGAGCTGACGAATAAAAATAGAACGGTTGCCGAGAAACTGGGTGGCGGTAACGTAGGCGGGTACTATTACCAGCATAGCGGGGAGAATAATTTCCGGGCTATACGATAACTCCATCACCGCTGACAAGGCCGCTAGCGGTGCGTGTAATACAGCTGTGAGCATACCCGCCACACCGAGCAAGGCGAAACTACTGGTGTACTCATCGACATCGACTAACGACTGCAGCGGCATAAGCAGTACCGCGCCCGCCAGCATACCAATTACCATTACCGGGCCGATAATACCGCCAGGCACACCAAGCCCAATGGCGAAAATAGCCAGAACCAACTTGGCTGCTAGGATAGACAGCAGTAATAGTGTGCCCGGGTGCGTGTGAAACAGGTGGTCCACATTAGCAAAACTGGAGCCAAGACTCTCAGGTAGAAAGGTACCTACTGCGCCGGTAATTACCGCTGCAAGCAAGAGCCGCAGCCCCATGTTTACCGGGCGGAAAAACTGCATTACCCGCATGAGCTGCGTATTGAATAAGGTGGCCAGGCCGCCCAACGCGATACCGAACAGAATGAAATAGAAATACATCCATTCATCAAAGGCAGCGATGGCCAGGAAGGAGAGTTCATTGATTTCGCCAAAAACCATTCGGGTAAGCACAGAACCGATAGCGGCAGCCAGCATAACCGGCACGAAGATATGAATTTTGTATTCTCTGAGCACCACTTCCATGACAAAAATAACGGCTGCAAAGGGGGTATTGAAGGAGGCTGATATGCCCGCCGCAATGCCACAGCCAGCAAGAATACGAATACTGTTATAGGGAAGGTTTAGCTGTTGCCCAACAAAACTACTGCCAAACGCGCCTAAATGCACGGATGGCCCTTCTCGGCCCACCACAAAGCCACCTGCTAATGCCAGCATGCCACCAAAAAATTGATTTACCGTAGTACGAAAAGGAATGAGGCCATAGTGATGTTTAACCCGGTGTATAACGAACGGTATACCCAAGCGATAATGACGGAATCCGGTAATATAAGCGATGGCGAGAATACAAAGCACGGCACCCACGGGCATAACAAACCAAATGAGCCACGGGTGCGGTAGAACTTGTGTGAGCCAGCCCAGTGCACTTTCTTGCACCCACTCGACACAAAGCCGGAAGAGAATGATGAGGCCTGCTGCGATAAGTCCGCCGACGATACCCAATAAACAAACCTGAACCGATGTTCTGGGGTGGGCTAATTCCTGTCTGAGGGCTGAAAGTTGCATTTATGTGGCTTATCCTTTTGCAATAGCGTTATCCTACCATAAGTCACTGCTTTTCCTAACAGCATATGTGGCTGGAAATTGACTGAAATTAACAAGAGAAAGTATGAAAATTCCGTTAAACAGAGCTGAACTGGTTGAAAAATGGGGGCATTTCCGTTTTACCGTGATCTGCGTTGCCATGTTGATACTCATGCTGGTGTTTGGCTATCAGATTGCCCGTTTTGAAATGGATGAGGGGGCAAAGGCGTCGGCCAGCGAGTCGGAATCGGTTGCGTTTCTAGCACAGCAGAATAAAACACTAAAGAATCGAGTAAGCGAGTTACAGGTTGAGGCTATACTCGCGGATAACTCGGTGGCTGCGATGAAGAAAAGCCTGGAAGAACAACTCCAGCAAAACCGAGCACTGGAAGACAGATTAAGCTTTTATCAACGGGTGGTGGCCCCGGAAGTCACTCAGGACGGTTTTTTCATCGACGGTGTGCAGGTTGCCGCCAGCGCCAGCGATAACCGTTATCGGCTCACTGCGGTGCTACTGCAGCAAAATGAAAACAAAACAATTTTGAAAGGTGAATTAGGTATAACCGTTCGCGGCGCATTGGACGGTGTTCCCCATGAGGTTTCTACCTCCGACACCGAAACGTTTCCTTCAGGCCCGGTGAAATGGGGTTTCAAGTATTTTCAAACGGTTGATCTAGAATTTACGCTGCCGGCGGGATTTGTTCCCGAGCAAATTATTTTCACTACTGATGTCATTCAGTGGAAAACCAAGCGAGGCGAATACTTCAATAGTTTGGATTGGTCTGACGTATTCGACTCGCCGGTGAATGCTGGAAGTCAGGATTCGTGAATACGATTTTTCTGTCTTGCGGTAACTTGCGCCGCAATCCGGACATGGGCGTTGGCCTCACCGTAATTACCATATTGATGACGCTGAACAATTTCAAAAAATAAGCCATTAACATCGATGGTGTAGCAGTGAATGAAGTATCCCGTGGGGCTCTCGTCATACAGCAAGTTATATTTGCGCATTTTTGCTGACAGTTCGGGGCTTAAGTCAAAACGCGCATCGAGGTCATCGTAATAGTTTTCTGGGATCTGCAGAATGTATTTCTGGTCCACATGTTCGATGTACGTCAGGATATCGTCGCAGTGAATGGCAATATGCTGCACCCCTGAACCGCCATGGCGACGGCGAAATTGCTCTGTAGAAGAGTTGCCGCTACGTGACATATTAAAGGGAAGGCGGATTTTCTTATTCTGACTGGTGGCCGTTCGGCTAACAATCAAGCCGTAAGGGTCGATAAGATCCTGTGGTTGATCCACATTCAGACCAAACAGTACGCGGTAAAACAGCGACGTAGACAAGAATTCCGACTCAGAAATACCACTTGTGATGTGATCAACACGCATCGCCGCTTTACTGACCGGGGCGCTGGTTTCCAATGGAATAAAATCAACATCATAAAATCGGCGGTGATCGCTTCCTGATTCCACAAAGTAAACCAATTCCCCGTTCATGCCCCTGATGCCCGGGATCTGCATTTCCTGCGGACGTGCTTCGGTTTCAAAACGGGAGTATTTAAAGTAGCTGGCCCGTGACACCATATTTTGTGCCTTGTCTGTGCGGTATCCCACGGCGCAAACAGAAGTGCCGTGAACCAGAAAGTGGTTCTGGGCAAAACTGTCCGGCTCCTGATTCAGGATGAAGTTCACGTTCTGGCAGCGGAACAGCGCTACATCCTTGCTCTTATGCTGGTGGGTTTGCTGAAACCCCAGTGCGCTGATCAGTTCTAAAAAAGTATCCCGTGCACTGCCGGCAGTGGCAAATTCAATGAACTCCACATCACTCACTGAAGCCTGCGGTGGCGCAATGGCCTTTTCGGCTATCTCCGGCGCAACGATATCCGGTGCCCGGCCTGCCATTTCATTTTCAAGCCAGAGTAATGACCGTTTACCGTCCAGCGCTGTATCTTGGGTGGGGGTGGAACGGAACTCGTCGTTAAAAATTTCGTGAGAAACGTAGCCATCATAGCCGGTCTTTGCGACCTCCTGCATAAACTCCACTACCGGAAACTGGCCCTGACCGGGGAAGCAGCGGAAATGTCTACTCCATTGCAGCACGTCCAGTTTAAGCCAAGGCGCATCGGCAATTTGAACAAGCGTGATTTTATCCCCGGGTATTTCCGCGATGGCAGAAAGGTCGCGACCACGCGCGAAAATATGAAAGCTGTCGAGAATAATGCCAAGGTTAGGGTGGTCAGCCTGTTTAACAATATCCCATGCGGCGGTGAAATCGGCGGTGTAGCGCCCCCAGGCCAGGGCTTCGTAGCCTAGCTTAATGCCACGGGAGGCGGCGCTGTCGGCCAGCCGGTTAAACTGCTCTGCGGCCAGGGCAGGGTTATCCACACAGGCCGGCGACACGTTTGAGCAAATCAGCAATGTGTCGGTGTTCAGCTCTGCCATGGTATCGAATTTTCTTTCCGCCCGGTCGTAGTTTTTCTTCATGTTCTGACGGGGCATGCACTCAAAATCTCTGAAAGGCTGCAGCGCAATTATATCGATATTGTTGTCTTCTGCTATTCGCCGTACAACGGCGGGAGAGGCATCGTACAGCAGCAAATCGTTTTCAAAAATTTCAATGCCGCGGAATCCGGCGGCGGCAGCAGCTTCAATTTTCTGTTTCAGGTTACCTGACAGGCATACTGAGGCGATAGAGTGTTTCATAAATAATCCGGCACTTCATAGACAGAGACAATTTTTCAGTATTCATGTTAAAAATGGTTTTCGCGCTTGTAAAAGATCTGCTTGTCCGTATCGTATAACTTCATGTTAATCTGTATCGCTTAAGTAACCTGTAAGGAGTGACGAAGTGAATTTGAATTTTCGTCAGTTAGAAGTATTCAGAGCCGTGATGATTGCCAAGACAATCAGCGGTGCTGCGGAAATATTGAATGTGTCTCAACCCGGTATCAGCCGGTTGCTTAAGTACATGGAATACAAGATGGGCATAGCCCTGTTCGAGCGCAGTAAAGGGCGCTTGATCCCCACGCCGGAAGGGTTGGAACTGTTTCGTGAAGTTGAACCGATTTACCAGCGTATTGAAGGGCTGGAGGATACCATCGGACGCATTATTCGCGGCGATAATCTGCAATTTCACATAGGCTGCACGCCCAGCCTGTCTAATGTGGTCGCCCCCTGGCTGTTTGCTGAAATTAAAAAAGTCATGCCGGATGTCATGCTTAAACTGGAGACCCTGCCCAACGAGGCCATGGCTGAATATGTGAGTCAGCGGCGCATTGACTTTGCTATCGCTCTCGGGGAAGTCAGCCATCCGCTGGTTCAGGCCGATCCTTCCACCCATCTGCGTCTGCAGGTGGTGCTGCCGGAAGATCACCCGCTGGCATCCCGCGAACAGCTTACTTTTGAGGATATCGCCGGCCATCCCATCGTCAATTATTTCCCTGAAACTCTGTTGGGTCAGGCAATCCGTGATGGCTTTGAAGAAATTGGTAAAGAGCCACAGACCGCGGTGATGGTGCGCTATGCGGACGATGCCTGTGCCATGGCTGAGCAGCGTCTGGGGTTAACCGTTGCGCTGGAATATACCGCTATACCCGGGCGTTATCCCGGCCTGGTATCTGTGCCCCTGGGTGATGTCAGGCAATCCATATACTTTGTTCGCCATAATGAAGTGTCTATGTCTAACCACTTACGCAATTGTTTTGAGACGGCGCAGAGCAAGCTCGCGGAGATCCACACCAGCCTGTTAACTTAAAGTTATAGTGTACCGACGTCAGAGTAATTGTAACTCTGAGCTGAATACTTAGGATAACAACACGGTTTAACGAAATATTAATCAAAAATAAACATTTGGGAATCGGTCCTTATGTCTGTAGTTACGAATGATTATGAGCAAAGTGTGACGCATCTTCGCGGCGTGCTCGAAAATAACAAAATGGCGCCTCTTCAAATTCTTGTTGTCATGATTTGTTTTACCCTTAATATGATTGATGGCATGGACGTGGTGTTAATGTCTTACACGGCGCCGGTTCTGGCACAGGAGTGGAGCATTGAGCCCGCTGTACTTGGTGCCGTGTTCAGTGCCGCCCTCATCGGTATGACCCTCGGATGTTTATTCATTGCCCCTTATGCTGATGTGATTGGCCGGCGCAAGATGATTCTGTTTGCCGTGACCACCATTGGTGCCGGCATGTTGTTTTCCGGCTGGTCACAGTCTTTGCCCCAGCTGGTGGCTGCCAGAGTAGTGACCGGGCTTGGAGTAGGCGCGATACTGGCAAGTATGGCTACCATGACCAGTGAATTTGCCACCCGTGAACGGCGGAATCTTTGTGTATCCTTTCTGCAGGCGGGCTATCCCATCGGTGCGGTGGCAACAGGATTCGCCTCAGCTTGGTTGATCCCTGAATTTGGCTGGCGGGTAATGTTTGAAATTTCGGGTGTTGTCACTTTGCTCATGGTGCCGGTGGTGTATTTCTTCATGCCTGAGTCGCCGGAGTTCCTGCTTAAGCGTCAGCCGGGCAATGCGCTTGATAACATCAACCGTATTCTGGTGAAACTGAAGGCTGCTCCCCTTGCCACTTTGCCGGCGGCACCGGCAGACAGTGCACGCACATCGGTGAAAAAGCTGTTTACTGACGGGCGGGCCAGGCCTACTTTATTGCTGTGGGGCGGCGTGTTCTTCGGCTTCTTCACACTGTATTTCATTATCAGCTGGATCCCTAAAATTGCCGTGGATGCCGGCTTACCGCTGGAGCAGGGTATCTTTGCCGGTGCGGCTTATAATCTGGGATCCTTCACCGGCAGCATTTTGCTTGGCTGGATTTCCGTTCGGTTCGGCTTACAGAAAATGATTTTTACATTCTTCGTGCTGGCTGCCGTCACCCTGATGGTATTCGGCAATATCTCTATGGGCGTTTCAATGATTCTGCTCACCGCGTATATCCTCGGGGTCACACTGAATGGAGGCTTCAACGGCTTCTGGCCAACGTCGGCCAGACTCTATCCCACTGAGATCCGTGCTACCGGTGTGGGCTGGGCTGTAGGGGCAGGGCGCGCCGGTGCGGTGATCGGGCCCTTCGCCGGTGGTTACTTATTGCAATCCGGTGCCGGACTTTCTACCACCTTTATCGTGTTCACTATTCCTGTTGTGCTGGCCGGGTTGCTGACGCTGCTGATCAAAGACAGCGATTTCGCAAACTGACGAAACCGGACCTTTCTGTTGCCGGAGCAGTCGTGTTACGGCGTCTTTTACAGGAGAAACCTATGAAAATATTGCTGCTTAACGGCCCGAACCTGAATATGTTAGGTATGCGGGAGCCGGAAAAATATGGCAATGCCTCATTGCAGGATATTGTATCGGAGCTGACTGTTTACGCAGAAGAGAAAGGCGTGGCACTGTCACATTTTCAGTCGAATTGTGAAGGTAAACTGATAGATACTATTCACGCTGCCAGACAACAATATCAGCGTATTATAATTAACCCGGGAGCGTTAGGGCATACCAGTATTGCGCTGCGGGATGCGCTGCTGAGCTGCGAAGTGCCCTTCACCGAAGTGCACCTCACTAATATCCACGCCAGAGAACCTTTCCGTCACCACACTTATTTATCTGATGTGGCTACCGGTGTGATTGCCGGTTTCGGGGCTGCGGGTTATCGTCTCGCATTAGATGCAGTAGTAGCACAAGCCTCCTAAGCCGGGCACCTTTCGCACAATTGACAATTAAAAAAGCCGGCGCAAAGGCCGGCTACTGAAGGATAGGCAATCTTAATCCAGCCAGCTCAATGCTTCGTTAATGAGGGCAGGCGCGGCGGCTATGCTGGCATCGAAGAACAGGTTGTACGCATCAATCCCCTGAAAAATCCATAAATCGAAACCGGATACACACTGTAAGCCTGCGCTTTCACACGCCTTGATGAAGTCTGTTTTCAATGGCACATACACGGCATCAAAGGCCCATTCCGGAGAGGACAGGGCGGTTAAATCAAACGGTGTACCGGGCTTACCGTACATGCCCAGCGCCGTACAGTTCACCAGACCATCTACTTTGTTCTGTAACACCTTAACTTCATCCGGCGTTACCGCACTGGCGGAATGTCCGTGCTTAACCAGCAAATCAGACATGGCCTGCGCGGCTGCAGTATTAATATCACTGATATAAAGATGACCTGCGCCAAGTTCTGCCAGCGCAAACATAATGGCTCTGCCCACGCCGCCTGCACCGCAAACCAGTACTTTGCCCGGAGATTTGTCGCCACGGCGGTACAGATAGCCTTGCTTAAATCCGCTGTAGTCGGTGTTGGCCCCCAGGATGCCATCTTCTGTGAACCGCAGGGTATTGTAAGAGCCAATTTTTTCATGACCCTCTGCCAGCGGGCTTTTCACCAGCGGATATACTGACTGCTTATAAGGGTGGGTCACATTGATGCCGTGATAGCCTTCAGTGATCAGACGTTTTACGCAGCCCTCAGGATTAAAGTCCGGCAGTATTTCGCCATCAATTAAACCGTAATCAATACTGATACCATTTTGCTGCGCCAGATACGCCTGCAACTTTCCCATTTTTGAACGGCTGATGTGCGCGCCCATTAATGCCAACTTCGATGTCATTGTTTCACCAATCCTGTAACGCTGGTTACAAACTGAACTTGTTATGATTTTGTTATTAAATTACGTTTTGCGGGCTTCTGTAAATTATCTAAAGTTGTGATGACTATAACAATGGGTTAATTACCCGTGAGCGGCTTATCCGTGGCCTGTTAACCATAAGTCTAATGTTGATATTATTGTGGTGTTGTTTGGTTATGATTTATAAGTATTTATTTCCTTATTCTGACCTTCCTGTTTTTCTTTGTCACTGTCTTTGAACACCTATTTCACTGATCTCAACGTTTTGAATTAACTGAAAGTTCTTTACATGGTTAACAAAATGTTATGCCTTGGTTATCTATTGGTAATTTTAAATTTGTAACAGCACCTGAATAATTACTTCGTCGTCGTCAACAGGTCGTTGCACACGCATTACTGTTAACACTCAATCTCTTAACAGGAGAGAGACCCGTGAAAAAAACAAATAACACAAAACAGCCTGTCACCCGGTTTAACCGCAAATTTCTGGCATCAGCCGTGTTGCTGGCCATGTGTCCCGCTGTTGCTACTGCACAGGACAATGAGGCAGAACAATCTGCCGATGTAGAACAAATTGTTGTAACCGGCTCCCGTATTGCCCGCCGGGATGAAAGTGCGCCAAGCCCGATTATGACGGTGGGTGAGCAATTTATTGAAGATACCGGTCAGGTGAATGTTGAAGCCACCATGAATGAAATGCCCCAGTTCACCCGCGATTCTTCAGGTGGCCAGGGTACCGGCGGCCGTGCGCTGCTGGACTTACGTGGTCTGGGCGCAACCCGTAACCTTATACTGCTGGATGGACGCCGTCTGCCCATTTCAAGCTCGTCAGGCGTGGTAGATACCAATGTGTTACCTACCTCTGTTGTGCGCGATGTGGAAGTGATTACCGGTGGTGCTTCGGCCGTATACGGTTCTGACGCGGTTTCAGGTGTTGTGAATTTTGTTACGCAACGGGGTGTTGAAGGCGTGAACGTGGATGTGCAGTACGGCAACTCCATGGAAAATGACTATGCCAGTTACAATGCCTCGGTAACTGCCGGTGCAGTCACAGAGAAGAGCAGCCTGTTTATCTCTGTCAGCTCTGCCCGTCAGGATGCACTGTACGGCAAAGACCGCTTTGATTTCTTCCAGTTGGGGATCCCTTCCTCATATATCGGCACAGGTACCTTTGTCCCCTCTGCCACTAATCTTCCTGACCAGGCAGTGGTGGATGCCATGTTTGCCGGATACGGTTATGGTTCTGTGCCTAATAACAATAACCTGGGTTTCAATGATGACGGTTCGTTGTTCAGTCAGACCGGCGCCGTGAATTACATGGGCAGCGATGAGAGCGACTACCGCATTGTTAATGGCAACGTGCGTATGCCGGTACAGATTCAGGGCATGTTGCGTCCGCAAACCGACCGTAAAAACCTGTTCGCCCGCTTCGATTACGAATTTTCTCCTGCCGTTACCGGTTATGCACAGGCATTGTTTACTGACCATACGGCAGTGACCAACTCAGGTGGCACACTGACCCAGTTCGGTACGCCAACGATTCCGGTCACCAACCCGTTTATTCCTGACGATTTATCCACGTTACTGGCATCCCGTGCCGATCCGACGGCACCGTTTTCTTACAATGCCCGTTACGTGATGACACCGGCAAAAAGCTGGGATGAAAACTACGTGACCCAGCAATATATTGTGGGCCTTGAAGGGGATACCGGATTCCGCGACTGGACGTTTGATGCCTGGGTATCATGGGACAATTCCCGTCACAACCAGGTTCAGCACAATGCGGTGTTCTTATCCCGTGTACAAACCCTGTTCAATGCTGCTGACGGTGGAGACAGTATTTGTGCCGGCGGGTATAACCCCTTCGGTCTGGCAAATGTGCTGAGTATGTCGGACGCCTGTCAGTCGTATATCAGTGGTGATACTCACAGCACTGAAGAGTTACAGCGTACCGCCTTTGATGTGGTGGTGCAGGGCAGCTTATTTGAACTGCCTGCCGGTGATGTGATGTTCTCGGCATCGGCGAACTACCGCAACGATGAGTATTATTTCAGTCCTGATAAAGCGCTGGCTGAACAGGATGTGCAGGCGGTCATCGCGGCGCAGCCATCTGCCGGTTCTTCAGATGTAACCGAGCTGGCAGTGGAATTTATTGTTCCGGTGACAGATTCGTTTGAAATCGGTACGGCCTACCGTATGTCTGACTACGAGTACTCAGGTACCGTTAATGCCTACAAGCTGGATGGTCTGTGGCATGCCACGGATGAAATTATGGTACGTGGTGGTTATCAGCGTGCTATCCGTGCGCCGAATATCAACGAACTGTTCAGTGCCGCCACCGGCAGCCAGGTCACGTTTGGTAATCCGCCTTCCGGTGGTGAGCCTTGCGATGTGCGCACCGCTGCGCGCGCGGCAGACACTAGCGGCGAGCTTCGTGGCCTGTGTGTCGCCATGGGGATCCCGGTTGAAACCGTAGACAACTATCTGTTTCCGACTACAGCAACGGCAACGTTAAGTTCGGGCAACATCGAACTGCAACCGGAAACCGCTGATACCTACACCCTAGGCGCGGTA
>Ga0208204_100252_pt1 | contig 16771 bp, 15 predicted proteins | sample DeeseametaMP2252_FD_184173 | JGI IMG/M metagenome (GOLD analysis project Ga0208204, IMG submission 184173) | Marine microbial communities from the Deep Pacific Ocean - MP2252 (SPAdes) | ecosystem: Environmental > Aquatic > Marine > Oceanic | place: West of El Salvador, Pacific Ocean | collected...
CGAGTATGTTATGGGCAGCCTGGAGCAGCTCAGCAAGCCCGGCACCGATATCGGGCAACTTCTACCATGGCAGTTTGCTAAACGATAGGTGGGATTAGCGGACGCTTACGTTACTCGGAGCGTAGGCGTTTCATATGGGACGCTTTTAATCCCATATTAGAATTTCTAGAAAGTGGCTTACAGCATCCAGCAAAGAAAACTATTGATGAAGTTCTTAGTAATTTCGATTCTGAGAGTATTCATTACGCATGGGCAAAAGCACTTGAACGAAAAATGTCAGATCCCGAAGGTGCTATTACTATCTCAAGGTCAATGCTGGAAAGTGTGTGTAAGCATATTCTTGATGACAAGGGAATTACCTATAACTCTTCCTCAATTGACCTGTCTGAACTTTATAAAATGACAGCTAAAGAATTGAATCTTGCCCCCGAACAACACACTGAACAAATATTCAAGCAGATTCTGGGAGGGTGCTCTGGTATTGTAAATGGACTAGGAACACTTAGAAATAAGCTAGGTGATGCTCATGGACAAGGTAAATTGCCAGTAAAGCCACAGGCTCGTCATGCAGAACTGGCCGTCAATTTAGCAGGCTCAATGGCATTATTTCTGATTTCAACGTATTCCAGCACCAAAATATAACAACCAAATTAAGTCGCTCGTGGGCTCGCTGGGACACAAACATTGCAGCTTTGACACTTCGTTTCGATTATAGCCGCCATGTTTGCGCCCCTTATTTGGGTGTTAAACGAAGCCACAAATCTACGAAAGGATTGAGTAGTGAAAAAAATTGCGTTTCAAGTTGATACTAGGCTAGCCAAGCTTCTCTCAGAAAATTACAGGTCTACTGAAAGGGCTTTAAAGGAGCTGGTAGACAATGCTTGGGATGCTGATGCCGAATCAGTCAAAATTTCACTCCCAGAGCCTCTTTCCGATGATCCGATTTTCGTACACGACTCTGGTACAGGCATGACGGAAGAGGAGCTTTTGAGAGAGTATTTATTTATAGCAAGTGATCGAAGAAAAAGGCGGGGCGAGCTAACAGCTGAGAAAAAGAGAAAGGTTAAAGGGAAAAAAGGTATAGGGAAATTTGCGGGGTTAATGATCGCAAAAGAAATGAAACTTGAAACGTGGGCAAGAGGCAAAAAGTGTAGCTTTTCGATTAAAACGTCTGACTTTGAAAATGCAACTGACATTGAAGATTTGACTATTGATCTTACGATTGAAAATTGTTTCAGCGATCTAAAAGGAACCAAAATTACTCTGTCAGAACTTATCCAAGGATTATCTTTCCCGAATCCAGACAAGTTCAGGCAGCTACTACTTCAAGAGTACGGTCGAGAAGAGGGGTTCAGTGTTGAGGTTAATCAAAAGGCTTTAGGGATTGACGATATACAAGGTAACTACACAAAACATGAAGCCGAATTGCCATCGGCAGGTTCACTGAATTTACAATTCACTGTTTCCAATCAAAAAGGGAAGCTTAAACAGCCCGGCATCTCCATTAGAGTAGGCGGTAAAACAGTAGGAAGCCCAGACTTCTTTGGCTTAGATAATGAAGAAGACTTTCCACCTAAACTGCTTGAAAAAATCTATGGTGAAGTAGAAGTAGATGGGTTATTCGATCACGTTACGGCTGACTGGGGTGCGCTGGTTGAAAATAGTGAACTGTATAAAGAGGTTTCTGAGTATATTCGCCCGATAATCAAGGAAAAAGTTAAAGAAGAATATGGGCGTGAGATGAATCTTGCTCAGGCAAGATTGAAGAAACGGATAAATGAAAGGCTTTCTCAGTTACCGGAATATAAGAGGCAGTATGCCGATAAAGCCATTAAATCAATTCTAGGAAGGTATTACGGAGAACCTGAAACAAAAGTTGAGCCTATAGTCGGAGTCTTACTTGATGCTCTTGAAAGAACAGACTATAGAGCTGTTCTTGACTATATCCACGAGGCAGAACATTCAGATATTGCAAAACTAGCCGAAGCTTTATCAGAATTTGGGTTGGCGGAAATAGCAATAGTCGGAGAGCAGGCGAAAAGCAGGCTAGAGTTTCTCGATAGATTAGAAGAATTATGTAAAAACGCGGACACTGAAGAAAGTGTCGTGCACTCCGCATTAGAAAAAAGTTTATGGGTGTTTGGTGTTAAATATTCAGTTTTTAGTAGCAATAAGACGTTAAAACGCCAGATTGAAGATTATATTGGCAAAAAGTTCACGGGCAAAAGATCAAACAAACGGCCTGATCTGCTTTTAAGTGTCAACTACGCTAATGAGTATCTTCTTATTGAATTTAAGCGACCGAGCCACAGTCTGAAATACAAAGATTATCAGCAGGCGACAGCATATCGGAATGACTTTGTTCCCTACACAGACGCAGAGATGAAAATTATTTTAGTGGGAGGAAAAAGGGGGCAGGATCTTCCTCCACACTATAACAAAGAACCTAATTCTGAGGTCTTAATTTTTGATGAAATAATCTCTAGCGCTAGGAATCAATTAAATTGGCTTATAACTGAACTTGGCGGAGAAGCTCATGCGTAGAAAAAATATAACAGGTCAAAGCACTCGGACGTCGCTTCGCTGCGCCGGAGTTTGAGGCTCTATACATCTACTCCTTATATTGTTCAGCTCATCTTCAGCGAGCTTGCTCTACCTGCCCTTAATTTCCCAATTCGCTTATTAAAGACAAAGAGCCAAATCCGAAAGCGGCATGGTTCCCCTCACTTCAAAACACAAAATCAGTGCTGTATGTGGCTCACTGACTTGCGGAGAAACTCGCTTAACTCAGGGCAGATACTGATATTTTTATCTGCAACTTCATGAATAGCCAACTGACACAGCCCAATAAATTCAGGAGTATAGACGTATTTTTTTATACTGAGAGGAGCAGCAGTTTCTCTTAAAACTATATTGAATGCATCCATACCCGACAGTAGATACTGCAAACCTAAATAGTCCGATTGTATTTCTGATGGATAGCGATAGCTGTGTAGCAACGACCGCCCCAACCGTAACATGCTCACGCCACACCCAAACTGTGTAAATGACTGCAGTAGAGCTTGCTCAACGGCTGTTCTTGGGTACTCTAGCTCAAGATTGCCCCAAGCCTTATTTGTTGACCAGTACCAACCCGAATCATCTGACAGAAACGCTGGAACACCATCGATTAATTCAGGTGGCGTCAATCTCGTAAAATCGACTATTGGAGAATCCATTAGCATGCTGACCTCTGTTATGTATTACATTCTAAGCTATGGAAAAACAACATGCTCACTGAACGAATTCAGATCGCACTCTTCCAGCCGCTCTGCCAACTGTGATTGTTCCGGTTCACAACATTCACTGTCAGTTTCAGCACTTGTCCAGGCGTGTCGCAGTTGATCACCCAGTCCTGGCGCCAAAAGATCCATTTCCGCCAGAGCATCTGCACAAATTTCCAATGTGAGATGATTGTGGTTCACCAGACGTCCCAGCCGGGTTCTGACCAAATCACTAGTCATTGTTTGAGTTTTTCCGATGTCATGCAGCAGAGCGGCGACGATAGCCAGATCGCGCTCAACAAATGAGTGATCCTGATATCCTATAACTGACCATGCAGTTGCAACAGAATGCTCAATTAATCCGCCAGGATGGCTAAAATGATCCTCAAGTGACCCAGGAGCTGTGAGAAATGCCATAGAAACGTGGGGTTGCATGATGACTCTATCTAAAAACCGTCTGAGATTTTGTACACGGATTCGATTTCTGAAATCCAAAAACCAGTCCAATGCCTGCGGTTTAGGGCACATACACCGGGGCAATTGCATAGGAGATAATCTTTTTTCCTGCTCCCGCTCCCAGCTATGTAGCTGTACGCACTGAACAAATTCGCAACCACGTGTCGATTTTCGAACGACTTCAACCTGCACATACATGCCTGCTGCAATATGATCCTGAATAAATTCAGGATCATAACAATATACTGTCAATTCTCCGGATGAATCCGCAAGAGCCAGTTTCCAGTAATGTTGCTCATCTCCGATTCTTGATTCAAATTCTGTTAAAAAATACGTCCCTCGAAATCGAGTTAATTCGGTTGTATTATCTAGCAGTGGTTGGAACGAATGAATTTCAGTCATATCGATTGTTACTCCATACGGGAAGAAAAAGAAACTCAAAAGAAGCATTTTGATTCTCTAAAGAAACAATAAATCAACATGAATGAGAAGTCAACAGAAAATGACTCTCTAAAGAATTATTTTGGTGCTTTACATTGATAAAATGCAACCTTTCAGCTCTTCTTGGAGCGAGAAAAATTAAAATTTCTGATCTTGTACGGGATACAGGAATTAATCGTAGTACCGCAACCAGGCTCTATCATGAAACGACAACTAGGATCGATTTTGAGACACTTGAGACTCTTTGCCGATATCTGCAGTGTGAAATTGGGGAGCTGCTAGAAATCACTGAATGAAAAACGAGCGAATGGTTTGCAGAACCTAATAACCGGCGTGACATCTGTAGATTTAATCAGTACACTACGCATCAAATTTGTTTCAGATTCAAATTAGACTCTGTAACAAATTCGGAAATGGCCCTATAGCTCAGTTGGTTAGAGCACACGACTCATAAAAATATTTGTGACCCATATTAGTAATAGTATGTGGAAAAATCGGATGAATTGCTGGGAAGCTACGTTCTAAACTTGCCAATCAGCAGCCAAGCCTGAGGGGCGCCTCAGGACGGTTCAGAGACTAGGTGGCGCGGCACGCTTGTCGCATAATACACCATTAGCGTCCGACACCCCACCGCGATAGCGAGGGTGATGATATAGTCCGGGCCGGTGCGAAAGCTTCGGATTAACGAATCGTTAGGTCCCTGGTTCGAGTCCAGGTGGGGCCACCATTTCCTTTTAGTTATTTTCTTTTTTTATTTAATTCCACATTTCATCTGCACAGTTATAGTCTGTCCCGCACCATCAATATAAACTCCATCAAAATTGCAAATAGAGACGATTTAAAACAGGACCTTATAATTGAAGAAATGAATTTTGTGAATATTTGGTATCGATTTTTGAGATGCTAGAGAGAAAAGCCAAAATCATTGTAGGCCTCTAATGAGAATACCGAAAAATAATCCGGTATTCTCTCGCTAAGCGAATCAGAGCGGAACCAGATTCAGCTTGCCATGTTCATCGTCGTCAACCTTGTCGCCAGGATAATTTTCCGCTAGCAATTGTAAAACACCATAAGAGAACTCTCCCTGAGTATCACCGGAATCATTCACATCCCAATTAGCCCCGGGGTTTATCTCATAAAATAACAGGTCACTTTCATTATTGTTGGTAAATCCGGCTTGTTTAACGCTATTCACATAGACTGCCGGCATACCTTCGCAGGGCATCAAAACGATGCTTGACGTTAAGATAGAAAAATATGCTGCAGCGCTGTTTGCGATCTCTTCTCTTTCCCAAAACTGCGTGGTTTCAGTAGTTTCCTCACTATAAGGCCAGGCACAAATATGCAAATGGGGTTTCTGAGCCATAATATTGAATGTAGACTGTGGGCGCAGGTGTTCCCAGCACTCAAGCATACTTATTCTACCAAGTCTGGTCCCACTGACTTTCAGATTCTCAGACATAACATCGTCGCTGAAATAGGCTCGCTCGCTACCCGATGGACGTATTTTTCTTCTTTTGTAAATTACTTGCCCATCGTCGGCAATTAACGCCTGCGCCATGTAGGCATATCGCCCGTCATCGCTTAGTTCACTAAAACCAAAACTAAGGTAAATGCCTATTGATGCTGCCGCGTCGAGTATAGTTGCCCAGTTAGCGTCTCCCACTGTTATACTGTTTGCTACATAGTTAGGCCATCCGGTGTTCATCCAATCAGGATCTGCATTTAAACCTTTGTCATACCCTGGTAACCAGAGCTCACCAAACGCGATAAGGCTCGCCCCCTCACTTTTAGCTCTGTCCATCAGATTGATCATGCTGGAAATCCCTTCCTGTAAATCAAATGAATCTGAGGCTCTAGCACCAACAAGTGCAACTTTATAGGGCTCACTTGTTATCTCGAAGTCATATTCCTGCTTGGTGTTCTCCGTAGTCTCGCCAGAAACCTCTGCGGTAGAGGTGTTATTTCCATCATTACATCCTGCAAGCAAAGAACCCAGTACTGGCACACTTACACCAGTTAATGCAGCAGCCTTTATAAATCGCCTTCTCTCAGCTATTTGCTGAGATAACTTTTCTTCACTGACGTTAATCTTATCTCTCATTGCCTGTCCCAAATTCAGCTTGTTTTAATCAGAGCCAATGATTTAACTTTTATTATCCCGGGGCTTCTCAAATAATGAGAAAAAGCTAATCAGTTTACGAAATAAGGCGTAATTTATGCTTAAGCCAAAGCATCTCATTAATAATTATTCAATCAAATGAATTTATATTCCGCTCATACCGATCAAGTTGAATCGCAATATAAGCTCGATTACTGGAATGAGGTTGTTTGCAGAAACCTTATAAGATTAAGCTGCAACGCTATGCCTTCCAGCCAGTTTTCTTGCAGCATTGAGGGGTTCAGTGATGGCGACAACTGCGCGAGTTTTATCAGTGTTTCGGAATTCCAGAAAGTAAAGCGAACATCGACTCAAGTGGACGCAGTCGATCCTCATGCATATATTTTTAATTATGTATGCTCAGGATCAATGGTAGTCAGTCAGGGCAGCAATTCCGGTGAATTACGGTCGGGCAACTTCTCACTTTGCGATGCCAGATATCCATACGCGATTACTATACCGAATGACGTTAAAGTCGCTTGCTTTCGTTTATCTGCCGACTCTCTGCGAATTTCTACCAACACCCTAAAACGACTTGTCTCAGTTCCATTCGGTAGTGAAAAGGGAATGGGATTATTTGTAAAGAATATGGTTGCGTCACTAATATCGCAGCGAAAATCAGTGCCTCCAGAGGATGTGGGCACTCTGTTCGATTCGTTTTCGTCATCTTTAGACAGGATTTACTCAGCAGAATCAGGTAAGCGTTGCTTACAACTTAGCGGTAGTTATCACGAGGAAAACATTTACTTATTAAGTAAGAGAATAATAGACCGGAAGTTCTGCGATCATTCATTCAGAATCGGCGATATTGCACGACAACTAGGCATCTCGCAGCGACATCTGCACCATATTTGGTCAAAAAAAACTAATACCCCAGCGCAATATCTATCAGAACTTCGTGTAAAACGTGCGTCTGAGTTGTTGAGACGAGTTGACTGGCAAAAAGAATCGATAACCAACATCGCGTTTGCAAGCGGCTTTAGCAGTTTGTGCAGTTTCAACCGAATTTTCAAAAATACATTTTCCGCCACCCCTACCGAATACAGAAAGATGCAATAACTCGAAACAACGCTTTTTGCACAGAGCCAATCTGTCTAACTGTTACTATTTTTTAAGCGCTCTCTGTATCTGTTTTCAAATTAACTATCACAGAACAATAAGCCTTTTAGTTTTCGAAGGCACCACATTGAGCAAGAAACCACTATCTGATAACGAGCGCCTGAAGCGCGAAAGCAATCTTCTGAGAGGCACAATTTCTGAGGATCTCAAAGACACATTGTCCGGTGGATTTAAAGGCGATAATTTTCAGTTAATTCGTTTCCATGGCATGTATCAGCAAGACAACCGCGACTTCCGTCAGGAACGCCAGAAGCAGAAGCTTGAGCCTTTACACACGGTTATGCTCAGGATCAGGCTCCCGGGTGGCATTGTTACACCTCAGCAATGGGCCGGTATCGATAAGTTTGCGTCGGAACATACTGAATATGCATCGATAAGAATTACTAACCGCCAGGCTATTCAGCTTCATGGCGTACTGAAACACAACATCAAACCGGTGCATCAATTACTGCATTCACTGGGTCTGGATGCCCGCGCAACAGCCGGTGACGTCAACAGGAACGTATTGTGTACGTCTAACCCTGTTGAAAGCCAGCTTCATCAGGAAGCGTATGAGTGGGCGAAAAAGATTTCAGAACATTTGCTTCCACGTACCCGCGCGTATGCAGAAATCTGGCTGGACGGTGAAAAGGTGCAGTCTGACGAAGAGAGCGAGCCGGTACTTGGCAACAACTACCTGCCGCGTAAGTTCAAAACCACAGTAGTTATTCCGCCGCAGAACGATGTGGACATTCATGCAAACGACCTGAATTTCGTTGCTATCGGCGATGATAACACCCTGACTGGTTTCAATGTCCTGGTGGGTGGCGGCTTAGCAATGACTCATGGCGACGAGACAACCTGGCCCAGACTGGCAACAGACTTTGGTTTTGTAAAGAAAGAAAATGTGCTTGCTGTCGCTGAAGCCGTGGTATCCGTGCAGCGCGACTGGGGTGACAGAACTAACCGGAGAAACGCCAAAACAAAATACACGCTGGAGCGGGTTGGCACAGACACATTCAAGCGGGAAGTTGAAAAACGCGCCGGTGTGAGGTTTGCAACCTCCCGGCCTTTTGAGTTTACAGATCGCGGCGACAGGATTGGATGGGTAGCAGGCGTTGATAATGCCTGGCATTTAACACTTTTCATCCCCAGCGGCCGTTTAACCGACGATGACAGTTTAAACAGAAAAGCTGGTATAGCGGAAATTGCAAAAGTTCATAAGGGCGACTTCAGGCTGACGCCTAATCAGAACCTGATCATCGCTAACGTTGCCAACGCAGACAAAGCCACTATTGAAGCACTAGCCATTAAATACAACCTGATTGATGCCACTGTTACCGTTCAGCGTAAATCGTCGATGGCATGTGTTTCGTTCCCTACCTGTCCGCTGGCCATGGCGGAAGCTGAGCGGGCGCTGCCTGACATCAGTCAGCAGATAGACGCGATGCTGGCAAAGCATGATATGTCAGATAAAAGCTTTGTTTTCCGCATCACAGGTTGCCCAAACGGATGCGGCAGAGCCATGCTGGCTGAAGTGGGACTGGTCGGCAGGGCGGTGGGCCGGTACGACCTATATCTGGGCGGTAACAGCAACGGCACGCGGATCCCCCGTTTATATAAAACCAACCAGCCAACAGGCGATATCCTGTCGACACTTGACGATCTCATTGCTGGCTGGGCGTCGCAAAATAAAGAAGCCGGTTTTGGAGATTATTGCGTTGAAGCGGGCATCGTAAAGCCTGTTATCCACTCTCCTGTCGACTTTCATTCCGCCTGAAGCGGTGATTAATGTCAGCTTCAATACTATTTATCCAACTCGATCAGCTCCCGCCGGAGCTGGTCGTCCGTCAGGGGGCGTCGCTAAACAATCTGGTCACAGCGCTTCGCCTCCCGCCCGACGATATACGCTTTTATTGTATCAACAACAATAAGCCACTGCCCTGCACTAAAAACAAGCCCACCATCATTGTGGGTGGGTTATGGAACAATGCTGCCCATCCACGCCTTCCTTCCAGGCTTTTTCAGTGGCTGCAGCAAGCTCGCGATAATGCGTGCCCGATATTCGGTTTTGGCTTTGCACACCTTGTTCTTAATTCGGTATTTGGTGGTGTTAACCTTGAACCGCAGAAGCCGGGTCTTAAAACGGTATATAAAAGTACGAGCGAAAAGGATTTTCTGACAGCATCGCTGCCAGACAGATTCAGCAGTTGGACAATCTGCACTATGAAATCCTCTCCCCCGCCGTTAACCGCAACGGTCCTGGCAGAATCACACAGGCAAGAACCTATGTTGATCAGATTCAACGAACGGACGTATTCAACGCCGCTGTCATTGTCACTTAGCTGGTCTGGCTTTGTGATGTGGTTACATAAACACCCTGATTATTTGTACGGTAACGAACAAATACTGGATGCCAGAATGGATAACACTCACGGGCTATCCATTCTGACTAACTTTTTGAAGCTTTGGTGGCAGTATCCTTGCCAGTCTTTACAATCAGGTAGTCAGGCCAGCGAGATACATCAACCCTTTCATCAATGCTGAAATGGTAAGTAAAGTGAGTACGCTGCATCCCCATAACAATACCAACCAACTCAGTCTCTTCACCTGCTCATTATGATTCGCTTTCATTAGTGGTACCCCTCACCCATTTTCACTTTGCCGGAAAACACATGGTAGCTCCAGAAGCTGTAGCCCAGTATGAATGGGATAATAAACAGTGCCCCCACCAGCATAAAGCCCTGACTCTGCGGCGGTGCCGCAGCCTCCCAGATACTCACTCCGGGCGGAATGATATTTGGCCAAACACTTATGCCGAGACCGGCAAATCCTGAAAGAATAACGCCCAATGAGCAAACAAAACCGGTGTGTTCGTGCCCTCTTGCCAGGGCGTACCTTGCAAGTATCAACATACTCAGACTGCCTGCAGGAAGTAGCCAGAGATAATAGAGGTTAGGCGCAGAAAACCACCGGCTTGCAATTATGTTACTCTGAATGGGTGTCCACACACTGACAAAAAATAAAATTACCGCCATAAAAATTAGCGCTTTCTGAGCAAACGCCCGTAATCTTTCCTGAAGAGCACCTTCGGATTTCAGTACCAGCCAGGTACTGCCAAGCAGAAGGTAAGCAACAACAAGTCCGATGCCGCAGAAAACAGAAAAAGGGGTAAGCCAGTCAAAGTTCGTTCCGGCATAGTGCGCATCCATCACAGGCAGCCCCTGCACCAGCGCTCCGGCCATGACGCCCTGAAAAAAACTTGCTAAAAGCGAGCCACCGGCCAGTGCTTTTTCCCAGAAGTCCTGATGACTATCCAGTGCCCTGACACGAAATTCAAATGCAACACCACGAAAAATCAGCGCCAGCAGCATTAATGTTGCCGGTATAGCAAAAGCGTCCAGTACCACTGAATAAGCAAGGGGGAACGCCCCCATCAGCCCTGCGCCACCGAGTACAATCCAGGTTTCATTACCGTCCCATACCGGCGCAACACTGTTCACCATCACATCCCGTTCATCACGGTCGGCAGCGAATGGCAGCAACATGCCAACCCCCAGGTCGAAGCCATCCATGGCAACGTACATAACAACGGAGAAAACAATAATGACAAACCAGAGAATGCTTAAATCAAACCCCATTTTAAGACTCCTACAAACGACCAGAGATAACAGGCACTTCGTGCTCAGATCCCGCATCAGGCACGACGCCTTGACGCATCTGAACCAGCATGTAGAAATACCCGGCTCCAAATACGGCACAATAAATTACGATAAACAGCATTAAACTTACGGACATTTGCAACGTGCTGTGAGCAGATACAGCGTCAGCCGTTTTTTGCAGGCCATAAACGGTCCATGGCTGGCGCCCGATTTCGGTAGTAAACCAACCGGCAAGGATGGCGATCAATCCTGAGGGTCCCATAGCAACAGCAAACTTGAGGAACAAACCTGATTGATAGAGCTTTCTGCCTTTGCGTAGTACCAAGGCAACAAATGCTTGCAGCAACATGAGCATACCCAGCATCACCATAATCCGGAAGGACCAAAAAATCACCGCAGACGGGGGTCTTTCTTCTTTCGGAAAATCCTTCAGTGCTGGAATGGGTTTTTCCAGACTATGATTCAAAATAAGACTGGCAAGATAGGGAATTTCAATTTTGTACTGCGTTTCCTCTTTATCTTCATTGGGCATTCCAAAAAGAATAAGCGGTGTGGGTTCGCCACTGGAATTGTCCCAATGTCCTTCAATGGCCGCAATTTTTGCAGGTTGGTATTGAAGCGTATTGAGACCATGAAGATCACCGATCAAAGTCTGAACAGGAACAGTCAGCAGTAGCATCCACATTGCCATAGACAGCATTTTTCTGTTCGCTGTTGACTGGTTTCCCCTAAGTAAATGCCACGCTCCCACCGCACCGACAAGCAATGCTGTGCTGACATACGCTGCCAGCGTCATATGTGTTAACCGGTAGGGAAAAGATGGATTAAAAATAACGTCAAGCCAGTCAACGGGAATAACCTGCCCATTCACGATTTCCACACCCTGCGGCGTATGCATCCAGCTGTTAGACGCCAGTATCCAGAAGGTAGAAATGAAAGTACCCAGTGCCACCATTGATGTAGCGAAAAAGTGTAATTTCTCCCCAACCTTATGCCAGCCGAATAGCATTACACCAAGAAATCCTGCTTCAAGGAAGAATGCGGTAAGTACCTCATAGGTAAGTAGTGGTCCAGTAACACTGCCGGCGAATTGGGAAAAACCCTGCCAGTTCGTTCCGAACTGGTATGCCATGACAATGCCTGATACTACGCCCATACCAAAATTAACGGCAAATATTTTCGACCAGAAAAAGTAAAGTGATTTGTAATCCGGATTTCTGGTTTTTAGCCATAGCCCTTCGAGCACAGCAAGATAACTTGCAAGACCAATCGTTATAGCCGGAAAAATAATATGAAATGAGACAGTAAAAGCAAACTGCACTCTCGCCAGGAAAAATGCATCTATCTCATGCATAACAACCTCCTAAAAGCTCTTAGCTTTAATACACAATTCAGCTTTTATCTTTCTCGCCTACTTCCGCCACGACCATCCAGTACAGCACCAGCATGACGACAACAAAAACAACAGTAAAAATCATACCCAATACCGTGCCTCCACCTGCATGAGCCGGCGCAGCAAGGAATAAAGACAACAAGAGTAAATACAGTTTCATGACGACCCCTTTGACATTGTGCGGATTCCGGGCCAACCAACGACTGAACGAAACCCATTATTGACAGGGTTAAAAGTAAACCCGCAGAGGAATAATAAACAGGTACAGAAAGTGAGCATTTTTTTATAACAGATCGTTTATTCGCTTGTTATAATCTGATGAACTTTTTGGCCGGAGTAAGAAATGGCGAAATATGAAATTTTAGCCAGACAAATAAAAGAGCAGATTGAACGGGGTATCTGGCTTGAAAATGAAAAGCTTCCCTCGCTGCGCAAGCAGGCACGGCAAACGGGTTACAGCCTGATGACCGTACTTCATGCGTATCAGATGCTTGAAAGTCAGGGTCTGATAAGCTCACATGAACGCTCCGGATTTATTGTCGCCGCAGCTGCCCGCCCGGCTTCTGAGAACAAAGTACAAACAGCTGAAGCGGTCAGCATTAATGATTTTGTTTATGAAGTACTTCAGGCATCCCGCGACCCGCACATGTTCAGCTTAGGGTTTGCTTATCCCGATCCTGCTCTGTATCCCAGGCACCACCTGAATAAGTCCATCGCCGCAGCGGCACAACAAATTTCACTGACCAGTGCAATGGATAACCTGCCACCGGGTAACCCTGAACTCAGACAAATTATTGCCAAGCGCTATGCGGCGCGGGGCATGAACATTTCCCCGGATGAAATTGTTATCACGGCAGGTGCACTTGAAGCACTCAGTCTGAGTTTGCAATCCTGTACCCGGCCGGGTGACTGGGTAGTGATTGAATCTCCGGTTTTTTATGGCGCCATGCAGGCACTGGAACGTCTGGGTTTAAAGGCAATTACAGTGACGGTTTCGCCGCAGAACGGGTTGGATATTGACGCGTTAGAGCGAGCTTTTCAGAATCATCCTGTGAAGGCGTGCTGGCTGATGAGCAGCTTTCAGAATCCGGCAGGCTACTCACTGAGTGATGACAAAAAGAAGCAGATTGCGAGGTTACTTAAAACCTACGGTGTCACCTTAATCGAAGACGATGTTTATGCTGAATTGTATGCCGGGCAAATACCGCCTCTCCCTATTAAGCATTTTGTCGAAGACGGTAACAGCTTGCTTTGTTCGTCGTTTTCCAAGTCACTGGTAGCAGGCTATCGCATAGGCTGGGTGGCAGCAGGACATAAGTCACTGGACATTCAGAAACAACAGCTGATGAGTACACTGGCTACCAGTGCGCCTGTGCAGTTGTCGCTGGTTGACTATTTGTCTACGAAAAACTACGAGTCGCACTTAAAACAACTTCGTAAGAAACTGATCACCAGGAAAAAAGCCATGCTGGCCTGCCTTGAGACACTTTTGCGGAACGTTGCCACGATTCATGCTCAAGAGGGCGGATATTTTTTATGGATAGAATGTCAGCCCCATGTCAATGCGATGGATATCTATCGTGAAGCGTTACGCCTGCATATTACCATTGCTCCCGGAAAACTGTTCAGCCTGCATGATGAATTTGATCATTGCTTCCGGCTGAACGCCTCTTTTGAACTAAACGAGGCGCGTCTCACGTTACTTAAGAAACTGGCAGGCTATATCATCAATATCACGCGGTCCGAAGATTAACTGTTCTATAAAGATACGCCTGATCTGTTCCTTTTCTGTCCGGTCATAAAAATTACCATTAGCTTATACATCTTTGGAGAAAAGCTAATGGCTGTAGTCAAAATCCGGCAGGAAGACATCATTGCATGCACTCCTGTAAATCCGCCCAAAATCTATATTCGTGAAGAAACCGGTCAGTATCAGAAAATACGCCGTTACCTGAACATTGTTCTGATTTCGATGTTTATCTTGCTGCCGTTTCTTCAATACAAAGGAGAACAGGCTATTTTGTTTGATGTAGGTAAACAAACTCTGACGTTCTTCAGCACTGTGCTGTACCCGCAGGATCTCATGATTTTTGCGCTGCTTTTTATTCTTGCCGCGTTTTCATTGTTTCTGGTTACCCGCCACTATGGCCGGGTGTGGTGCGGGTTCACTTGTCCGCAAACTCTGTGGACGCTTGGTTTCAACTGGATTGAAAGAAGAATTGAGGGCACACACAATAAGAGCAGGGCTTTGGATAAGCAAGCACTTACTGGCAGGAAGGTTGCCATAAAAGCAGCCAAGCATACAGCCTGGGCCGGTATCAGTTTACTGACAGCGCTGGTATTTATGTCTTATTTCTATCCTGCCACCTCGCTTTATACTGAATTTGTATCGTTTTCTGCTCCTGCACTGATCACCGGGTGGACACTATTCTTCGCAGGATGTACTTACGTTAACGCCGGTTGGATAAGAGAAAAAATGTGCACGCATATGTGCCCTTATTCCCGCTTCCAGGCGGCTATGTTCGACAACAGCACTTCTCTTGTCACTTATAATAAAACGCGCGGTGAAACCCGAGGCCCCAGAAAGCGCGGCACGACGCCCTCAAACATGGGTGACTGTGTTGACTGCAAACTATGTGTGCAGGTATGCCCGGCAGGGATTGATATCAGAGAAGGGTTACAATACGAATGTATTAACTGCGGTCTTTGCATTGATGCCTGCGATAAGGTGATGAATAAATTCGGCTATGCCACAAAACTCATCGGTTTTAGCCGTCATCAGGCGAAGCCCGCAAGAACCTTTTCCAACTATTTGTACGGCATAGCCATTGTAGTAATTCTCATTGCTATGGCCGGGTGGGCAATTGACCGTCAGGATTTCGAAGCCGGTATCAGCCGCGATCGTAACGCCCTGTACCGTGAAAACAGCGCCGGCAGAGTTGAAAATACCTATACGCTCACGCTATTAAACAAGGCAAGAACGGTAAAGAGCTTTACTATCGGAATTGAAAACCAGTCGTCACTTCGCATAACCGGAGCAGGTGAATTTAGTGTCGCCCCCGGTGAAAAACGCATAGTGCCATTGTCGGTAGAGGCTCTGAAACGTCCTAGTGAGCAAATGAGTAACGTGCATTTTACTGTCACCGACCTTGAAAGCAATCAGACCACGGGTAGCGACGTGACGTTCTACTCTGGCCAATTCTGATGGTCTCCGTCATCGGTTAAATTATTTTTACTACAAACAGTAGCGCTCCAATTCACACAGGGTGGAATATCATGAAAAAACGCATATCTGCACTACAAATAGGCTCAAAATCAGAGGGAACAGCGGCCACTCTAGAAGCAATATTAAATTATGAAACAATCATTGCGGAGGCTGAGACGGACTTAGTCGTGATGCCAGAGGCTTTATTAGGCGGGTATCCCAAAGGAGAAATTTTTGGTACACGTCTCGGATATCGTCTTCAGGAGGGGCGGGAGAAATTTAAATTATACTATGAGCAGGCTATTATTGTTCCCGGCCCTGAAACCGATGAGCTTTCCGCTTTGGCTGCCCGCCTGAATACAACGCTTGTAATAGGCGTCATTGAGAAAGAAGGGGCAACTCTTTTCTGTACTTCCCTCTACATCACCCCAGATGCAGGTGTAACGGCCAAACATCGAAAGCTCATGCCTACTGGAACCGAGAGGCTAATATGGGGACAGGGAGATGGCTCTACGTTGCCCGCAATTGATTCATCCGCAGGGCGAATTTCCGGAGCTATTTGCTGGGAAAATCACATGCCGCTGTTGAGAATGGCGCTTTACGGCAAAGGGATAGACATATGGTGCGCACCTACCGTTGATGAGCGCGAGATTTGGCAATGCTCCATGCGCCATATTGCTCACGAAGGACGAATGTTCGTTATTAGTGCTTGCCAGGTCCAGCCCTCCCCAGAGAACCTCAAAATTTCGATTGAAAATTGGGAGCCTCAGCGGCCACTGATTTCCGGTGGAAGCGTGATTATCGGACCAATGGGCGACGTATTGTCGGCAGCGGTTAGAAATGAAGAAGCTCTAATTTCTGCAGATATTGATCTAAATGACTTAACACGAGCCCGTTATGATTTTGATGTCACTGGTCACTATGCCAGACCAGACATATTCAAGTTACATGTTGATGAGTCTGAAAAAAGGTCTGTCAATTATTCAAAGTGACGACTAGTACTTTGTCGTTGCTAAGTGAGCAGGCTGAATAAGAAGCTCTTTTAATTTCAGCATCTGCTCTTCAATATCCGCCCGGTTGAACGGTCCTCCA
>Ga0208204_100253_pt1 | contig 16763 bp, 17 predicted proteins | sample DeeseametaMP2252_FD_184173 | JGI IMG/M metagenome (GOLD analysis project Ga0208204, IMG submission 184173) | Marine microbial communities from the Deep Pacific Ocean - MP2252 (SPAdes) | ecosystem: Environmental > Aquatic > Marine > Oceanic | place: West of El Salvador, Pacific Ocean | collected...
ACACCCTTGCCGTTCGGCTAGCACTTCCCCTTGCCGGGTGTGCAGAGGACTTTCACCTCCAAGTCATCGACTCACCACCACAATGAATCGAACAGTGCTTTCGCACTACGCGCCATGCCCGGCGCACAATAAAAAAGGCCCGACGAATCGAGCCCTTAATCAATAAGCGTAATACTTATTTTTCAGCTTCGTAACGCTCAACGCTGGATACGATTTCAGCTTTAGCAGCCGCGGCATCGCCCCAACCGTCAATTTTCACCCACTTGCCTTCTTCCAGATCTTTATAGTGCTCGAAGAAGTGCTCAATTTGTTTCAGCAGCAGAGGCTCTACGTCTGAGGTTTCAAACACTTTACGATACAGGGTAGACAGCTTGTCGATTGGCACCGCCAGTACTTTTGCGTCTTTGCCTGATTCGTCAGTCATGTTTAAGACGCCGATAGGACGACACTTAATCACAGAGCCTGCCAGCAGAGGGAAAGGCGTGATAACCAGCACGTCTACCGGGTCACCGTCTTCAGACAGCGTGTTGTTTACATAACCGTAGTTAGTTGGGTAGTGCATGCAGGTTGCCATGAAGCGGTCTACGAAGATAGCACCAGTGTCTTTGTCTACTTCGTACTTAACCGGATCAGCGTGTGCTGGGATTTCGATAATTACGTTCACTTCGTCAGGCAGTTTCTTGCCTGCTGGTACGGCATTTAAGCTCATACGGGGTTGTCCTTTCGTTAATAGTAAAATTGCGTCAAGTATAAGGCTAACCGAAAAAAATAAAAACCTGTTGCCCGACGTATCGGGCATACTTAGGATTTATTTTGCCTAACCAATTAGTCGTAATAGCTCAGACAGGCCTCAACTTCGTCTTTGGAACCGATTATAACCGGCACGCGCTGATGAATTTCCTCGGGCATTACCTCCATGATACGCCCTTCACCGGTTGAAGCCAGACCGCCGGCCTGCTCCATCAGAAATGCCATGGGGTTGGCTTCGTATAACAGGCGCAGTTTACCCGGCTTGCCCGGATCGCGTTTATCGTACGGATACATAAAGATACCGCCGCGGCATAACAGGCGGTGAATATCGCCCACCATGGCTGCTACCCAGCGCATGTTGTAGTTTTTCTCGCGCGGCCCTTCGGTACCCGCCAGCAAATCTGCCACGTAGTTTTGAATAGGCGGCTCCCAGTGACGCTGGTTAGAAGCGTTAATAGAGAACTCAGCAGTTTGCTCCGGCACCTGAATATTCGGATGGGTTAACAGGAAACCACCGTGGGTTTTATCCAGCGTGTATATGTGCGTGCCTTTACCAGTGGTCATTGCCAGCATAGTTGATGGCCCATACAGCACATAACCGGCCGCAACCATTTGCGTGCCGGGCTGTAAAAAGGCGGAGGGATCATCCGGCTCCATCCATTGCGGCGCGTGGGCAATGGAAAAAATGGTGCCGATCAGGCTGTTTATTTCGGTGTTTGAGGAGCCATCCAGCGGATCGAAGCTTACCAGGTATTTGCCATCCGGGTGACAAGGCACCACGTCATCTTCCTCTTCGGAAGAAATCGCTTTTACATAACCCGATTCTTTGAGGATATCCTTAAGAATTTGATTTGAAATCACATCCAGTTTCTTTTGCGTTTCACCCTGAACATTTTCACTCAGAGTTGAACCCAAAACGCCCGCCAAAGCGCCCTGACTTACCCGGAACGAAATCTCTTTACAGCCCGCTAATAACGTACGGATCAGCAAAATGAGTTCGAGCGGAGCGCCATCTTGTTGCATTTGTGAATTAAGTCTTTTCATGGTTTATGTAAGCCTTTTTTTCTATGTAGGGTATTGTTGCACTATACGGGTCGATAATGCGGGTTCCTCCGTTGCCGCGCGGCAGCAATTGAACCTCGAGCATGATGCTCTGGTTAGATTGTAAACTGACTCACCCCTGAAAGGAAATCAGATGTTTAGGCAACAGGTTGCGCATCTGGTAAAGTGTTCGGATATGAAATTAGCGCAGGAAAGTTAATGCACGTACACATTTTGGGAATTTGTGGCAGTTTTATGGGCGGTATCGCTGCAATTGCCAAATCGCTGGGACACACAGTCACAGGCTCAGACCGCAATGTTTATCCGCCAATGAGCACCCAGCTTGAGGCGCTTGGAATTACCCTCACCGAAGGCTATGACCCGGCGCAGTTCGAACCTGTGCCGGATATGGTAATAATTGGTAATGCCATGTCGCGTGGCAACCCGGCCGTAGAGTACGTACTCGACCGCAATCTGCCGTACACCAGTGGCCCGCAATGGCTGCTGGATAACCTGCTAACCGACCGCTGGGTGATCGGGCTTTCCGGGACCCATGGTAAAACTACCACGTCTTCCATGGTAGCCTGGATACTCGAATACGCCGGGCTTGAGCCGGGCTTTTTAATTGGGGGCATACCGCAAAACTTCGGTATCTCTGCCCGGGTAGGTAAAAGCCCGTTCTTTGTGATTGAGGCCGATGAGTACGACAGCGCATTCTTTGATAAGCGTTCCAAGTTTGTTCATTATCGCCCTCGAACTCTGGTAATGAACAACCTGGAGTTCGATCATGCCGACATCTTCGCCGATTTAGCTGCCATTCAAACGCAATTTCATCATTTAGTGCGCACCGTACCAGCCACCGGCCTGGTGCTCTCACCCGACAGTGACGACAATCTGGCCGCCGTACTCGACAAAGGCTGCTGGAGTGAGCAGCAATACCTTGGCCGCCACTGGCATGCCGAGCTCATTAACGCAGATGGTTCGGCGTTTAATGTGTTTTACCAGGACGATCAGGTTGGCACGGTTAACTGGTCGCTGCTGGGTCAGCACAACGTTGATAACGCCCTGATGGCCATAGCGGCGGCTCATCATGCCGGCGTAACACTACCGGATGCCATTGCCGCATTGAGCGAATTTGTGAACGTTAAGCGGCGTATGGAAGTGCGCGGCTGCGTGAAAGACATCACCGTTTACGACGACTTTGCCCATCACCCTACTGCGATTAAAACCACCCTTGATGGTCTGCGCAAGAAAGTCGGCGATGCCCGCATCATAGGGGTACTGGAACCTCGCTCCAACACCATGAAAATGGGTATTCATAAAGATGTGCTGGTTGACTCCTGGCAGGAAGCCGATGAGATTTTACTGTTTGAACCGGATAACCTGGGCTGGTCAATGGCACAGCTGGCCAAGCACAGTCGCACGCCCACACAGGTATTTCGTAGCGTAGATGCTATCATTCATCAGTTAGCCACTATGCTCCAGCCCGGCGATCATGTATTAATCATGAGTAATGGCGGCTTTGGTGGGATCCATAACAAGCTATTAGATGTATTAGCGGGTAAAGCCTGAGAGTTACCATGAATAAAACCATCACCCTGGCAATCACCGGCGCATCAGGTGCGCCCTATGCACTTCGTTTACTGGAGCAACTGGTTGCAGCTCAGTACGAGGTATTTGTCCTGATATCTTCCGCAGCAAAAGTGGTGTTCGCCACCGAAGAAGACCTGAAGATACCGGCTCAACCCGAAGCAGCCAGCGCTTTTTTTACTGACCGCTTTAATGCTAATCCGGGTCAGATCCGGGTGTGCGGTAAAGAAGAGTGGTTTTCACCGGTAGCCTCCGGCTCTGCGGCCCCTAAGCAGATGGTGGTGTGCCCCTGCTCCACCGGCACTTTGTCGTCCATCGCGGTTGGTGCTTGTGATAATCTGATTGAGCGTGCTGCCGATGTTGTACTCAAAGAACGCGGACAGCTGATTCTGGTCACCCGGGAAATGCCGCTATCGAGCATTCATCTGGAAAACATGCTCAAACTGTCACAAATGGGCGCTACTATCATGCCCGCCTCACCCGGCTTTTACCATCAGCCCCAACAGATCAGTGATTTAATTGATTTTGTGGTGGCGCGTATACTCGACCATTTAGGGGTAGACCAGTCATTGATGGCACGCTGGGGCTATCAAAAAAAGTAACCCGACGGATTTCTATTAGCAAAGGAAAATTAAAATGATAACACGCGCTAAAAACGCCCCTGTTGCACTGCTTCTTTTAGCTTCATCAATTCTAAGCCTGCCCGCTTTTGGCTGGGGCCAAACCGGCCACCGTGTAACCGGTGCTATTGCCGAGCGTCACCTTTCTGTTGAAGCCAAACAGCAAATAGCAGCGCTGCTGCCGCTCGAATCGCTCGCGGAAGCCTCCACCTACCCTGACGATATGAAGTCAAACCCTTCAGAGTTCTGGCAGAAGACCGCCTCCCCCTGGCATTACGTTACAGTGCCTGAGGGCAAGCACTACCACGAAGTAGAAGCACCGGAAGAAGGCGATGCCGTTACCGCATTAAAACAATTCCGCGCCACGCTTAAAGACAGCAAGGCGTCTAAAGCAGACAAGCAGTTGGCATTGCGTTTTATTGTGCATATCATCGGCGACCTGCACCAACCACTTCATGCTGGTAACGGCACCGATCGTGGTGGTAACGACGTCAAAGTACGGTTCTTCTGGCAGGATTCTAACCTGCACCGCGTATGGGATTCGCAACTGATTGGTCAGAAAGATCTGTCTTATACCGAATGGACCGACTGGCTCGACAAAAAGATCACGGTACAAGACATCGAAGCCTGGCACTCAACAGATCCGGAAGTGTGGATCACCGAGAGCACTAAAATCCGTAACACCATCTACCCGGAAGATGCCAACCGCATGGCTTATGATTATCTTTACGATCATATCCCCACCGCCAAACGTCGTCTGCAGCAAGCGGGCATCCGTATTGCGCACTACCTGAACGAAGTGTTCGCCAAATAAACGCGTAGGCGCTCAGAATCCAATTTCATGGTTATCTGAGCGTCTTACTAACGCTCTGTTGCTACACACTCAAGATTATCAAGCACAACCTTCTGGCCCGCTTCCTCATTTCCCAGCAGGCACTGTGTTCCTTGTTTATATAGGGTGAATGAATAAGCCCGGTTGTTATGGCGGCCTTCAACAGGTCTACCCAGGCTATCCAGATGCTCTCGTCGCTCGATAGTCACTAACGAAGAATTCGTGAACACATCGTCAGCCAGCGTGACTTTGGTACCACCATACCAATCACTGATTACCCTTTCTATCTGCACTTTCTGCTGAGTAGTCAGGGCAATTACAGTGGCAGGGTAAAGCTCGTTCTCATTCGTTTGCACGCAGCCACTGGCAACGACCAGTGGCACACAGGCCCAAAGCCGACTTAGCTTATGCTGTTGCATTAGTCTTGCTCCGTCACAATGGGCTCATTGATTTTGTTTTGCAGAATGAGTCGTTCTTTAAGAGCCAGTGGATTTTCAATAGCCAGTGAAGACTCTGAACTCTGCACGTTAACCGCATCAGGTGAGGCCGGTGCAGGATTAACAGGCAGAGGGCAGGACCCGGTTTCCGCATAGTCCAGGGCTGTTGAAAGCATACCCTCAGCCGGATCGCCCAACGCGTGGCTAAAATCATCTTCTACTGCACAACCAGGTACTTCATATCCATAATTGGGCGTCTCGGTAGGAATGAACCCGTCGGCATAATCGCCAAATCCTTTGTAGTTTATGCCCTGAAACTGAATCGAGAAATAGGTAGTACCGCAATTATCGGTCGGATAAAAGCCATACGGTTTACCGCAGGTCGTTGAACCAACCTGGATAACTTCTACGTCGATCCCGCGTAATGCATTGATAACAGACTCACTCGCCGAGCAAGACGCACCAGTGGTCAGCACGAATACCCGGGTTAACGACAAACTGGGTAAAACCGCACTGAGTAAACGGCCTGCGTTGTAGTCTATTTCATTGCTGTAAAAGGGCGTAGGCTGAATAACATTACCGGTAACCGGATCCCTGTTTGGCGATTTATCATTGAACTGCAGGGTTTCAAAATAGGCATTGTTGGTCTGTGCAGGGCCTGCCACCATGTAAGACAACTGCGATGCCAGAGCCAATAAGCCGCCGCCATTATAACGCAGGTCGATAACCAGTTCGGTGACGTTCTCATCGATAAATCCATCAAAGGCGTCAATCAGGTCATACTGGGCGGTTCGAATAAAAGTATTGAACTGAAAATACCCCGTTCTGCCAGCGGGTGTGTCTAATACCTTAACATGCTGCACTGGCGATACCTGTACGTCTGCAGAGGTCACATCCATCGCTAGCTCATCACCATTAACCAGTTCAAACACAAAACTGGTAGTAGTGCCATTATCGGCAGGAAACAGGGCATCATTCAGCGCATCGATGTCGGTGCTACTGTTGGTATTAACAAAATCGATGCCATTAACCCGCTTTACCGACGCGCCCCGCGGAATGCCGGCTAAATCCGCAGGCGAACCGGGCTCGGTAAATCTTACCGTTAACTCTCTTGGCGAAGTATTTCGTGCAAACTCCCAGTCGAATCCATACCCTGAAGAAACCCCGCTTTGGGTGAGTTCATTGTATTCATCGGTAGGTTGATAAAAATGGAAATTGTCTTTTGGCGTACCGCTTGGCGTGGTTGCGGTCGTTTTTAACTGGTCAAAATATCCCAACACTGAATAATTGGCCGGATTGTTATCATCTACTTCGTCGTACCAAAGGTAGGTTTCATTAGTCCAGCTACGAAGCCAGAGTTTTTCCTCCAGACTGCTGCCCGCCTCATCCGGGTATTGTTGGCCGGTAAATGGATCAACACCGGTTCGTGGCGATTCACACTTCGCCTCCAGCGATGATGCTGAGTCAAAAACGCCCGGTTGCCATGATGGCCCGGTTGGTGTTGGCGAGGGTGTTGGGGCCGGAGTCGGGGTCGAAGAATTAGAGCCGCCACCACAGGCAGATAATCCTGATACCGAGATTGTTGCGACGATGACTGCCGCTAATTTAGATAAGCGCATTGTTGCCTCCCTGGCAATTGTTATTTTCTGTCGTACTGTATTTTAACTGCATCGAAGGTGATCACAATTAAAAACGGTGTGGCTGGCAACTGTACCATTTATTTAAATTCGGGGGTATCCGAATCACCGGTAAACAGTCAGTTACCAGACTAACCTGGTTTAGCATCAATCACACCGGCTGTCCCCTCAAATAACCCTGACCATGCAAGGCGATACTGATTTAAAAAGAAAGCCGGCGGTAATTACCTGCCCGAAACTAACAGTGCCTAATAATAGGAAAGCTTTTCCGATTTACCGGCAAAAATACGATACACCAGCACGGTGTAAGCTAAAATACAGGGCACGACCACTACCGCACCCACCAGCAGAAACCGCAACGAATTGCCATCGCTGAGCACATCCATAAACGCCAGCTTTCCTGGTACCACGTAAGGGTAATAACTAATACCAAACGCAGCGAAACATAAGCCAAAAATCAGCAAGGCTATAGCAAAGGGTAGCCGCTCCCCTTTGCCACCAGCGGCGGGGAGCTTTTTCAGTACCACACTGCATAGTAATAACAGGGCAAAGCAGGTCAGCGGGATAGTCATTAATACCCAGCCCACCGGGCTTTCCAGCCACAGCTTCCGCACTTCATCGTGCAGGGTAAGGTTAAGCAGACTCACTGCCAGTATACCGCTGGCCAGCACCAGCAGGCAGCGTTTAGCCCAGTAGAAGGCCTTGGCCTGTAAATCCCCTTCAGATTTAAGGATCAACCAGCAGGCGCCAATAAACGCATAAGCAGCAGTGACCCCAAAAGCGGCCAGTAATGCAAAGCCCTGGGCATAGATATCGGTGCGCAAACCGGTCACCCAGATACCCAGCATATAGCCCTGGGATAACGTGGTGAGTATTGAACCGTACTTAAAGCAGGTATCCCACTTAGGCTTTTTGTTATGCGGCACTTTAGCGCGAAAATCAAAAGACACACCACGCAAAATAAGCCCCAGTAACATAAAGGTTGCCGGCAAATAAAGGGTTTGCAGGATCTGGCTGTGCGCCTCGGGAAAGGCAATCAGCAAAATGCCGACCGCCAGCACTAACCAGGTTTCATTAGCATCCCAGTATGGGCCGATAGAGGCTATCATGTCGTCTTTAAACTGTTCATTCCGAGGTGGAAACAACACCCCTACACCCAGGTCGTAGCCGTCGAGTATAGCATATAACAAAACCGCGAGCGCCAACAGACCAAGGTAGATATTGCCCAGCGCGGTAACAGAGAGTGATTCAAATGGCATGTCGGGCTCCTATGAGTTGCTGTTGGCAATATCGAGTTTGTTGGTATGTCTTTCGTCGGCATCTCCCTTGCTGATTTCCTCTATCCCCACAGACTTCCGGCACATCAGGGTTAACGTACGGATATAAGCCACCATCAGCACAGCATAGATCACCGCGTAAAGGGTGAACGATAAGCCGATATTCTGTGGTGGTAAACCAGTGACGGCATCGGCGGTACGCAAAACGCCACTGACGAGGTAGGGCTGACGGCCTACTTCGGTGACATACCAGCCGGCCAGGGTTGCCACCCAGCCACTAAAGCTCATAGCGATAAACAGCTTGCCTAACCAGTCGGGCAATTCACCCCGGCGGAACAGATAATAAGACCCCGCCCAGGCGGCAAACAGCATGAGTACGCCCATGCCAACCATCACCCTGAAGGAATAAAACACCGGCGCTACAGGCGGATGCTCGCCACGAAACTCATTCAAACCTTTAATTTCGCCATCCAGCTCATGGGTAAGAATGAAACTGGCCAGATTCGGAATGGCAAGCTCGGCATGGTTGGTTCGCTCCTGCTCGTCCGGTATAGCAAATAACAGTAAAGGTGCGCCTTGCTCGGTTTCCCAAACCCCTTCCATGGCTGCCACTTTTTGCGGCTGATGCTCAAGGGTGTTCAAGCCGTGCATATCGCCGGCCAGGATTTGTAACGGAATTAGCACCGCGGCGGTATACGTGGCCGTTTTAAGGGCGAGCTTCGGGGCAATTTTGTTATCACCAATGAGTAAACGATAGGCCGACAATCCCGCAATTAAAAAGCTGGCCGTCAGTCCGGAAGCCAGTAACATGTGGCTAAACCGATACGGGAATGAAGGATTAAAAATGATGGCCGACCAGTCTTTCGCGTAGATGACCCCATCTATTACTTCGTGCCCCTGGGGAGTATGTAACCAGCTGTTGAGCGACAGGATCCAAAACGCCGATAAGGTGGTACCTGCGGCCACTACAAAGGTTGCCAGCGTGTGTAACCAGTTAGGCACCCGACGCATACCAAACAGCATGATGCCCAGAAAGGTAGCTTCCAGGAAAAATGCAGTCAGGACTTCATAACCCAACAACGGGCCGGCGATATTACCGGCTTTTTCCATAAAACCGGGCCAGTTAGTGCCGAACTGAAAAGACATGGTAACGCCCGAAACAACGCCTAACGCGAAGGTTAAGGCAAATACCCGTACCCAGAAACGGTAAATCCGCATCCAAACCGGATGCCCACTCAGGTTTGAGCGAAGTTTAAAATAAAATAAGAACCACCCCAGCGCGATAGTGATGGTAGGAAAGAGAATATGAAAACTGATGTTCAGGGCAAACTGTAGCCTGGACAGTAACAATGCATCCACAATGGGCTCCTGGTTAGTTAGATTTGGCTGGCAGAAGCTTGTCTTTAAGCTCCAGAATGCGGCCAACCCCGGCGCCGAGTTTCATTAAGGTGTCGAGCTTTTCCGGGCCCAGGTTTTGTAACTCCTGAGACCAGGCTGTCACCGACTCGAGTAGATCGTGTATTTCATTTAAGCGGGCCTGAACGGCAATGTCTTTTTCACCGTTTGGTGTGTCCATCATTAAATCGCGCAGCAGCGACATGGTTGGGTCGATCTCCCGCTTCCGGCGCTCCTCAAACACCCGGTTGGCCAGCACCCAGATAGTGCCCGCCGGAACGAAAAACTCTTTTCGCTCTCCAGGCACATGATGTTGCCTGATTAACTGCCATGATTGCAGCTCTTTAAGACCCATACTGGTGTTCCCTCTTGAGATACTAAGCGCATCAGCAATTTCCTGCGCAGACAATGGCTCTTCATGTAATACGATGAGCGCGAGAATTTGACCAACTGTGCGGTTAAATCCCCAACGATTGCCCATTTCCCCAAAATGCATAACGGCAGAAGTGACCAGCGGTGACATTTTCATCTTTACCTTCTAAACTTTCAGTAATTTCTGAAAGTTTAGATCGAACTTTGATTTGGATCAATATCAACTGTTATCAAAAGGGTCAAATTACCAGGCGAATGATTGTTGTGCGGTCGTGTGCAGTAATAATTGGAACGCAATACTCACCCTATACTATTGGCCTTTATCACAAAGTTGCTTATTCATAACAAAAAGAAGCGCGGTAAGGGCTATGCCTGCAATGATAGAAGCCAGGCAAAAAGTCACAGAAAACGCTTCTTTTATACGCCAGACCTGAGCATTAGATACCATTTCAGCATCAAGTAACCCATTAAAAATGCGGGTGAATACTGCTCCCCCGGTAATCAAACCTAAATTCCTTGATAAATTAATCAAGCCGGCGGCCTTTCCCTTTTCTGGTTCGGCTGCGCCTTTGATAATGTACGCCCCGTTTGCTGCATGAAACATCTGCCTGGCCGGCGTTAAGATGAATAACGACAAAATATAGCCATAAATAGCAAAATACAGGGGGAGATATGCAAAGCACAATGTTCCCACCATCACCAGAAACAGACCAATTTTCATTATTAATTCTGTACTGTAACGATCAACGAGTCTTCCCGCGGGGAAACCCGAAATAGCGCCGATCATCGGGCCAAGGGAAGCAACCAGCCCCACGCTGGTCAGAGACAAATCCAAAACATAAGCAAGGTAAAAAGGCCCTATTAACAAGGTCGACATAGCAATGGCATCGATTACAAAAGCACTTGTAAGGGCAAGGTTTCGCCGCTTTTCAGCAAACAGGGAAGCAGGGAGAAACGGCGATGAATTCCTCTTTTGTGCCTTGATAAAGAGACCCCCAAAAGCGAGCGCGAGCAGGAACAATATAATGTTTTCTGTTGGTTTTAGGGTACCGATAAACGAAACTGACAATGAATAAAATAGCAACGACAAGACAAAAAACAGAGCGTCTTGCTTAGAGGCCTTATCAGCCGCTGGTCGCCACAAGTGCTCCCCCGAAAGATAGTGCTCACTTAACAACAGCGAAAGCGCCCCCAAACTTAACATTAACCAGAAGATGAAAGGCCAGCCTGCAAACTCTAGTAGCAGACTACCCAGTAATGGGCCTAAGGCTGTACCAACGGCAGTCATAGTGCCTAAGAAGCCCATGACGCTACCGGTTTTATTTGCCTCAAAAATCGCACCGGCAAACGCATAGATTTGCGTAATAACCAGCGCAGCGCCTATCCCTTGAATCAACCTTGCTGCAATTAACATCATCAGGGTATCGCTTAAACCACCCAATGCCGAGCCAACTATGAAAATCGTTATTCCGACACGCAGAATGCTTTTATACCCATAACGATCACCCAGTGACCCTGCGACAAGAAGAAATGCAGTAATGGAAAGTAAGTAACTAATGACCAGTAAATTTAACAAATGAATGGAAGTATCAAACAGCTGAACAAGTTCAGGTAATACCCCATTCATAATGCTCATTGATAACGATGTGAGGCTTAGTGGCACCGCTAAACACAGCAGAGTTATGCGTTGGGACGAAATATGCCTACTCCTTTTTAAGTTTGGTCGCTGGTCTCCAGGCATGATGAATCTCATAATTTGGATTGATTTGACCGGGTAATTATCGTGATGTAGGTTGAGGGTACTACTTAAAGTAAACTTGAGGTCAAGTTGCACTATGGGCGTTATTGATATTTCTGCATTATCAAAGAAATCAGGGGTTCCCGCTTCGACCCTGCGATTTTATGAAGAGAAAAATTTAATAAGATCTATTGGACGGCACGGATTAAAACGGCTATTCGACACCCATGTTTTAGAGCAATTAGAATTTATTGCTCTGGGTCAGCGAGCAGGCTTTCAACTGGAAGATATCAGGCAAATGTTGACCGGCAAAGGGCAGTACGAAATTAACCGGGATAAGCTCACCGAAAAAGCACAGGAAATAGCGCAGCATGTTAAACAACTCATCGCCATTCAACGTTGCCTGGAACATGCTGTCAGCTAGCTATTTATTTACCTTAATTACATGTATTTACTGAGAATTATCAGTAATTCAAGAATACCTGAATTAAAGTAATTTCAGCTAATTTGATGGGACTCTAATAAGGTAATTGAGCCAAACACATAAATATTTTTAGCAATACCTGGCGTCCAATACAAAGGCTTTACAATCCTTTTATTACTCTTTTAATTCTGAAATCACCAATTTATACTGAATAATACTGGTTATTTTTTAACCGACTTAGCCATTATCGCATTCATTATTTACTGGTAAATATATGACTAGCAAAGAAAAAGAATTAAATCAGTTGTTGAATGTTTTATATGATTCAGTTACTCAGATTAATAACTGGCAGACTTTTGGTAATGAAGTGGTAAGGTTGACAGGTACATGCGCGTGTGAAGTCTCTGTTTATGACCCTTCTACACAGCAATTGCAAGCGCTTAATTTACCGTTTCTGGCCGAATCTGATCTCAGATTTTACAAAGAAGAAATGATTAACCTAAACCCGCGAATCCCATTAATTTTGAAGGCTCCAAATAACTATAACGTATACTCTGACCAATTTGCTTTTGACGTTGAATCGATTAAAAAAAGTGCCTTTTTTGAGTGGGTACGGAGCCTTGGGATTCAATTTATGGCAGGCAATATTTTCACTTTGGATGATAACAGTGTTTTTGCTTTTTTACTTCACCAAGAGATCAAAGACGGACTTGTCAGTATCAAAAACCTCGAATTTCTTCTAAGTCTTTTCCCTCACATAAAAAGAGCAGCCAACCTGTCTTTGTTATTAAATAGAACAACCGTAAAAGCACAATTTTTCTCGAATTACTTAGAGCAGGCAACATTTGGTATTGCTTATTTGAATCAATTTTCGAAAGTTGTTGAAATGAATAATCTTGCAGCCACTTATATTCAAAGCACTCAGTTGCTAGAAGTATCTTCGCAAGGTGCTCTAGGCACGACAACCAGGAGTAATAAAGAAGTTCGTATTTTCTTAGCGCAATTGAAAAAATTGGCTATTGGTCAAAACCGTGAGGCTTGCACACTTTCGCTTAGACGTTCTCATACAAATACGATAAGTATTATCGCTGTACCAGTCAGTAAGGAATGGAGCGAACAAACTTTCTACTTAAATTACCCTACAATAGCACTTTATTTTATCGACATCGGATTAAAACAGTCTAGTGAAGGAATCCAACGCATTTGTGCCTTTCTTGGCTTGTCTCCGAGGGAGTCACAAATAGCAGAAATGCTCTATTTAGGCCATCAACCAAAATATATTAGTCACGAGCTTGATATTGCAGAAAGCACGGTCAGAGCATTCGTTCGTCTTATACATAAAAAATTGGGTATCCATCGTCAATCCGAATTAGTCAGACTTCTTGCTGAATTAAACAGCCATTTTTTCGGCACGAATTGAGCAAGGTTCCACAAGTAGGGATATCGTCTTATTACGTGCAAAACAAGCAATCACTACGATGAAACTCAGTAGCCAAATTGATGCGGACTCTTCAACATCAACACTAATGCTATCAACAGTGAGTCGGCCCGTAGTTCTATCAAAGTTAAATATCTCCTCTCCGTCATAGCCGTTGATACCAAAAATAACATCACTATCTATAAATATTTCTGAACTATAATTCAGAAAGTCGAAACTATCTCCGCTGCTTGGCAAAAATCCGTCTATAAAATCAATCAAAATTTCACCGCCCATAATATTAATTGAGCCATCAACAAAAAGTGCATCAAACATGCCGGATTCGATGCCTCCTATTTCAAGAAGTATGGAACCCGATTCCATATAAAAGTCGCCGTCAATCATAAGGTTTCCGGGTGAAAGTCCGGGTGATACAACGCCTCCCCAGTTTTCTATATCGCCGGACACAGTACCATCACCCGCCAGTTCTCCGGCCTCACCAATGAATATATTTGAATCAATTACTCCACCATCTGATACTGTCAAATTGGCGCTTAATCCCGACATATTCTCCGCGCCATCACCAAACCCCAGGAATATAGATTCCGAATACCAGGTTGAGCCTGACCCAGTTACTTCAATAGACGCATTAATACTTTCAGTACCAGTATTATCCGGGCCTGTCCATCCAGGGGAGACTTCCGCTATAGAAGTTTCAAACCTTGCGCCTTCCGCTATAGAGATTGAAATATTGGTTTCTCCACCTGGATAACCAAAGTTGCTAGTTTCCCAAACTTGATAGCTTGCAGTACCAATAGCAATCCTTTGCTGCGCATTATGGGCGAGATCCAATAATGAGCCCTCACCCGAGACAACTATATTTGTATTTGTACCGGCAGCATTACTCAGATATCCAAGATTACACTCAAAAGCACCGCATTCGTCGGATACGTTGAAAACTAAGGCCCCTCCATTTACGATGCTTAAATTGGCACTTCCCTGGCTAGATAGATCAATTTGACCGGCGCTCCCCGGTCCTGAGTGGTACAGTTGAATTGATGAGCCAACACCGTCAATTATTATCTGTGCTGGTTCAACGCCGGGAATTGGAACCCCGTCACTATCCACCTCGCTCATTGCAACAAGTTGAGCTCCGGATAGGGTTGATCCGTTGTTAACGGTTAACGAACTTTGTTGATCCACTGTGGAAATAAGGAAAACGCCAAGGTCAGGCCCTAAATGTGTATCACCGGGACCAATATCAACTGGATAACTATTGAATGCTCCATCAATTACACTCACGTCCCCGCTGGTAATAATGTCGCTGAAACAGAACGGTGAACAAATGGAAAGGCCAACTGCAACTACTAATTTACGAAGTTTCATATGATTATTCCCTGTATTATTAATCGGCACTAATAAATGGACATAACCAAATAGTATCTTGCTTGACAGCGCTACCGCATTAGTCAACATTGACTAACCCTTTCGAGAATATTTAGCGTCACCGACTTCATATTTAATACAACGAGATATTATGAAGCCTGCCAGTCTCTCGCTCATTTGAGTCTTAAACAGCCACTGCGGATACGTGAAATTGTCAAAAGCGGACAACAGCAATACCATGAAAGACTGGTAAGCAAGGGTAAACTTCAGAGATCTGAGTTCTGTTCGAAAATATATTGGGAATAAAGCAAGTCGGCAAAATCTGACTCATCAATTTTTCCAATGACTAAGTCTCTGATTGCATCTGCGAAGAGATCATTATCAGCGGTTAACTCAAAATCGTTGAGCGACAAATACTCTAGCGCAACGGCCAGACCTGTTCGCTTATTAGCATCAGGTAGTGAATGAGAAAGCGCAATTGAAGCGGCATATTTTGCAGCTATTTCGAAAACGTCATCTAAGCCTGAATAGGCAATAGCGTTATCAATTCTGCCTAGGGCACCCTGAAGTTTGTTGATATCAGCGGCGCCCTTCATGCCTGGTTCGTTTTCGAGAATGAACACGTTAATTTCTATCACGCGTTCAAAGGGAAAGAAAATGAGATCCATTACATATCAGCGAGTTTTTCAAACGTGCGCTTATGTGTTCTTAAAACCAGCTTAGTTTCAGACTTCACAATTTGCTGGCCAGACTCACCGGACAAGTCAAGTTTCTTGCTGGCGGCGATTTTAGGGCGCTTTACAGCTTTCACGCCGTATATTTCAATCTTTGTATTCATAAACACCTCTAACAATATGGCAGCTAGTATACCTCTGATTCAAAGATAAGAGAATCAGTGACCAGGTACTTAATAGTGGTGTTTAGTTTACAGCTTATTCGGGATCTGAGGTGTTCAAAAACCGGAATGGCTGTTCAAGTAAACCGGACTACGCAGCAAGCAGGGAGAAATGGCGATGAACACCTCTTTTGTGCCTTGATAAAGAGACCCCCAAAAGCGAGCGCGAGCAGGAGCAGGAGCAGGAGCAGGAGCAGGAACAATATAATGTTTTCTGTTGGTTTTAGGGTACCGATAAACAAAACAGACAATGAATAAAATAGCAACGACAAGACAAGGAACAGAGCGCCTTGTTTAGCAGTCTTACCAACCGCTGGTCGCCACAAGTGCTCCCCCGAAAGATAGTGCTCACATAACAACAGCGAAAGCGCCCCCAAACTTAACATTAACCAGAAGATGAAAGGCCAGCCTGCAAACTCTAGTAGCAGACTACCCAGTAATGGGCCTAAGGCTGTACCAACTGCAGTCATAGTGCCTAAGAAGCCCATGACGCTACCGATTTTACTTGCCCCGAAATTCGCACCGGCAATCGCATAGATTTGCGTAATAACCAGCGCAGCGCCTATCCCTTGAATCAACCTTGCTGCAATTAACATCATCAGGGTATCGCTTAAACCACCCAATGCCGAGCCAACTATGAAAATCGTTATTCCGACACGCAGAATGCTTTTATACCCATAACGATCACCCAGTGACCCTGCGACAAGAAGAAATGCAGTAATGGAAAGTAAGTAACTAATGACCAGTAAATTTAACAAATGAATGGAAGTATCAAACAGCTGAACAAGTTCAGGTAATACCCCATTCATAATGCTCATTGATAACGATGTGAGGCTTAGTGGCACCGCTAAACACAGCAGAGTTATGCGTTGGGACGAAATATGCCTACTCCTTTTTAAGTTTGGTCGCTGGTCTCCAGGCATGATGAATCTCATAATTTGGATTGATTTGA
>Ga0208204_100257_pt1 | contig 16588 bp, 17 predicted proteins | sample DeeseametaMP2252_FD_184173 | JGI IMG/M metagenome (GOLD analysis project Ga0208204, IMG submission 184173) | Marine microbial communities from the Deep Pacific Ocean - MP2252 (SPAdes) | ecosystem: Environmental > Aquatic > Marine > Oceanic | place: West of El Salvador, Pacific Ocean | collected...
CCCGCCATAAATAGTCGAGCTCGTTTTGTAGCTTCCGATATCCATTACGGGTAATGAGTGGCGTGCGCATAGTAAAAATTCGCTATGTTTATGATTTTAAAACTAATCAATTATAAATTTGAGCCGATAAGCATTAAGCAATGTGGTTAATCAGCGCAAACACAAGTTTATAGGGTTATCTTGCGTAAAAAATGAACGAATTATTGGTGAGTATGTCGAAATACTATCCATAATTAACATGGAAACGAGTGAATATTATTATGCAGCATGAGCAAACAGAGTTAAAAGAAAAACGTAGCGATCAAACGCTAACGGCCAATGGCATTACCATTGTCGGCTTTATGTTGTTTCTCTCCGGCGTGGTTTTGTTCGCAATCGGCATGATCGACATTCTCGTTCACATTAATAGCGTGAAAACCGCAGCCCTGCTTGTCGGCGGTATCGCCGCATACAAGGTAGGTCATACAATGATTAAGCATTGCGCAACGTTACGGAAACGCCCGGAACGCCGACGTCATCTGCTATCTGACAACACTTAATAGTAAATAGATGTTTTACAACAAAGCCCTTCCATTGAAGGGCTTTGTTGTTTCTGCCTCAGGCTGTGATGAGCGAGATTTAATGTTTGTAAACAATCCTCAGCAGTAAAAGCTCCGTAGCCATGGATACATTTCAAAACAGGAGATGATTTCATGAGTAATAAACTACAGGGTAAAAAAGTCGCTATTTTAGCAACCGACGGTTTTGAGCAAATTGAACTGACTAAACCGAAAGAAGCGGTGGAAGCAGAAGGTGCAACAGTTGATATTATTTCGCTGAAAGCCGACGACATTCAGGGCATGAACCATGATGAGAAAGGCGACACGTTTTCAGTAGACAAAGTAGTTTCTGCAGTAAATGCCAAAGACTATGATGGCCTCATCCTCCCTGGTGGTGTGCAAAACCCAGATACCCTGCGCACTGATGAAAAAGCGGTAACGTTTGTTCGTGATTTCTTTGCCCAGCATAAACCGGTATCTGCTATCTGCCATGGTCCGTGGATGCTGGTGGAGGCAAATGTCTTAAATAATCGAAAAATCACGTCTTTCCCCAGTCTCAAAACCGATATTGTTAACGCGGGGGGTAACTGGGTAGATGAGGAAGTGGTTTGCGATCAAGCACTGGTAACCAGTCGTACACCGGATGATTTACCTGCCTTCTGCCGCAAAATTGTGGAAGAACTTCGTGAAGGTAAACACGACCAGCAGCACGTATAAAACGGAGGTAACGGTAATGACTACATTATTTGATAAAGGCAGCGTCGGCAGTGTCGACGTACAGAACCGCGTTTTTATGGCACCGCTTACGCGCAGCCGTGCAGTGGATGGCACCGATGTACCATCAGACATGGCGGTAACCTATTACCAGCAGCGCGCCTCGGGTGGATTGCTGATCACTGAAGCGTCGCAAATCAGCCCTCAGGGTAAAGGCTATATTCGTACGCCGGGCATTTACAGCGCCGAACAAGTGCAGAAATGGCGAGAGATCACAGAAGCTGTGCATGAGAAAGGTGGTCGTATTTTTCTGCAGCTCTGGCATGTAGGCCGAATTAGCCACAGTCATTTTCAGCCGGATAACGCCAAGCCGCTGGCCCCTTCTGCGGTGAAGCCTGACGTGGGTGTGTTTTTCGACGGCGATAAACAGCCCGCGTCTGAACCCAAGGCCATGACGGTAGAAGAGATTCAGTCCACCGTGGCAGACTTTCAGAAAGCCGCGGAAAATGCCCGCGAAGCCGGCTTTGACGGCGTAGAAATTCATGCTGCAAACGGATATCTCATCGATCAGTTCCTGCGAGATAAAACCAATCTGCGGGACGACGAGTACGGCGGCAGCGTTGAAAATCGCCTACGTTTCTTGAAAGAGGTTACCCGCGCCGTGCTAAAAGTCTGGGATGCTTCTCAGGTGGGCATCCGCTTGTCACCGGTTGGGAATCAGAACGATATCGCAGACAGCGATCCGTTGGCCACTTTCAGTGAAGTTATTAACTTTATCAATCCACTGAACCTGGCTTATCTGCATATGGTTGAGCGCTTTCCAGGGATGCCGGCAAACAATACCGATCTCGCAACTATCATTGAACTGCGAGAGCAATGGCAGGGTTTCTATATTGCCAATGGCGATTACGACGTGCTATCCGCTAAGCAAGCAGTAGAGTCTGGCTATGCTGATGCAGTCGCATTCGGTCGTCCCTTCATTGCAAACCCCGATTTGGCTGAGCGCTTGGAAAAAGGCGTAGCCCTTAATGAGCCCGACCAAGACACCTTCTACGCCGGTGAAGAGAAGGGTTATATCGACTATCCATTTTATAATGACTAGCGCTTAAGTGCAGTTCGCGCGAAAGGAAAGGCCTTTCGCGCAGTTTACCCTATTAAAAATCATGCTTAAAATTGTTTCAAATCAGTAGTCTAGTGAATGTAGTAACATGATGTTACCGGCTAGGTGCTCTGCTATGTTCATATAGATTTGCAGTATTGTTGATAACCCAATTAAGGACACGACGATGAGCAAAATTCTAATGATTACCGGTGACTTCGTAGAAGATTATGAGAACATGGTGCCCTACCAGGCTTTGATGGCCTGTGGTCATACCGTAGACGCGGTTTGCCCGGGCAAGAAAGCCGGCGACACGGTTAAAACCGCTATTCATGATTTCGAAGGTGACCAAACCTACACCGAAAAGCCCGGTCACAATTTCGCCCTCAATGCGACGTTCGCAGACATTAACGCTGTTGACTACGATGCGCTCTACATTCCAGGTGGCCGCGCGCCAGAGTATCTGCGTTTGAACGATGCAGTAATTGAGATGGTGCGCAGTTTTTTTGTTGCCGATAAACCGGTAAGCTCCATTTGTCATGGTCCACAATTATTGGCCGCGGCCGGCGTTCTTGAAGGTAAGCGCGTTTCGGCGTATCCGGCTTGCGAACCCGAGGTGAAACTGGCTGGTGGAACCTATGTGACGGTGGAAATGGACGAGGCCATCACCGACGGCAAGTTAGTGACAGGTCCAGCCTGGCCTGCGCATCCAGCGTTGTTAAGTCAGTTCATGGCTTTGCTGTAACGCACTATTTAAATGATTAGAGGACAAGATGATGTGTGGATTATTCATTAATGCCGACGCTGACCTGTGGGAAAGTAAAACCCGCTCGATGCGCATTGAGGGTGTGGTGACATCAATTCGCATGGAGACGTTCTTCTGGAATATTTTGCAGGAAATTGCCTGTCGCGATGAAATGACGGTAAATCAGCTGGTCACCAAGCTTTATCTGGAATCGCTGGACGCCGACCATGATGTAGGTAACTTTACTTCGTTTCTACGGGTTTGCTGTGGACGTTATTTGTCATTAAGTGCCGATGGGCATCTACAGCGTGATGAAGCGAAACCGTTGGCGGGTTTAGCATCGGCCAAACTTATTGAAAAAGAAACTGAGGCAGCCAATTTGCGTCAACTCAATGCCGCAAACCGACGAGGTGAAAGCCACTAAGTATTGTGCCTTCGTGCTGCTTGCGTGCTTTTCAGGGGATATAAAAAAGCCAGTCAGGGCAACCTGACTGGCTTTTTCTTATGCATAGCAAGGGTAAGTAAATGGGTCATTGCCCCCCTTACTTACGCGACTTATTCAGCTTCTGAATCGTCAACCACTTCCAGTAATTCAACGTCGAAAATCAGTGTTGAATTAGGTGTGATAAGGCCAGTAGAGCGTTCGCCGTAAGCCAATTCTGCAGGGATAACGAAACGGAATTTCGCACCTTCTTTCATAAGCTGTACGCCTTCAGTCCAACCAGGAATGACGCGGTTCAGCGGGAAGGTCACAGGTTCGTCACGTTCAACAGATGAGTCGAAAACTGTGCCGTCAATTAAGGTGCCGTGGTAATGTACTTTAACTTGATCAGTGGCCGTAGGGCTTTTGCCTGTACCTTCCTGAAGTACTTCATACTGCAGGCCTGAATCAGTAACCGTTACACCTTCTTTCTTCGCGTTTTCTGCTAAATACTCTTCACCAAGTTTGATGTTTTCTTCAGCGGCTTTAGCAGCCATTTCTTGCTGCGCTGCGCGAACTGCCATTTCAGCAGCCTGAGCATTTTCCTGAATTTCGCCCTGGGTCATTTTGCTTTGATCTGCCAGTGCATCAAGGAAACCTTGCTTCAGGGCTTCTTTATCTAAAGGAAGACCGATTTGATCTTGTTGTTTTGCACGGTTATTTACAAAAATACCCATGCCTGCGCCCATGGCGTACGCTTGTTTTTGTTCTACTGACATGTCAGCTAAGGCACTACCTTGCGCTGCTTCTTCTGCTGCAGGCTGCTTCGGTGCTTCTTCTTTTGGCTGACAGGCAAACAAACCCAGTGCAGCTACTGTCGATAAGGCGACAAGCGACTTACGCATAAAAACTTCTCCATTATTATAAAATCTTTGTCGTGCCCCGGGGTACGACGGGTTTGTGTGATATACCCAAAAATTATTTTTCGTTGTGGGTATAAACATAAGAATTTAGCAAAATGATCACTTTCGAATCATTTTGCTAAATCGATTCGATTTGTTCCATGCTATGGTAAACCCAGAGACATTGAAAGCGAAACCTATAAGACATGCTTCATCGACGATCGTTCAAAACTACGCTATTACTGGCATTTTTCAGTGTGTTGCTGAGTGCCTGTTCAGTACCGGAAACCGAGCCGGAGGAGCGCTGGCTGCACGCTGAAGATGGTGCCTATGCCGCCGACATTTCACCAAACGGTGAATACAGCGTGGTGTCCGGTGTCGATAATGGCATTAATGTATGGCACAACAAAGACAACAACCTGCTTTTTTACTGGCAACATCAAAGTGAAGGCAACAACCTGGTGCTTGCGATTCATATTTCTGCAGATAACAAGTTCGTAGTTACCTCAGACCGTGAGGCGTTTGCATTGTGGAGCATTGAAAGCGGTGAGCCTGTAGGATTTTGGCGGATCGACGAATCTACTATTCGTGATGTGGCCGTAACGAATAACGGAACGGGTATTCTTGTAGGCCGTTCCAACGGAAAGGTTATGTACTTCGAGCCAGAAACCGGTCGGCGTCTGGAATTTCTGGGGCATCAGGAGCGTATCAATTCCGTCGACATTTCGCCCAACGGCGAATATGCGCTAACCGGTGGCAATGACTATGTGGCTTATCTTTGGAGCACGCGCACGGGACAAATTATTCACACATTCACTCACAGCAGTCGAATTTCCTCGGTAACGCTGGATGATGAGGGTCGTTTTGCCTTTACTGCAGACAGTAAGCAAGGCGCTAAGATCTGGAACGCACAAACAGGTGCACAGATGAGTAACCTGCAGTATATTGCGCGCCAGAAAATTTTTACCGATGCGGTTTTCTCTGATGATGGTAAGTATTTACTTACTGGCTCACCCTCAAGAAATATTTATTTGTGGGATGTAAAAAATGGTGAGCAGGTGGATGAATGGAAGGTAGCTGCTAAACAAGGCACCCGTCCTGCCACCGCCGTAGTGTATGCGGTGGGCTTCGTCGATAAGAAAACAATCCTTTCAGAAAGCAGTAGCGGCCTGGCCGAAATGTGGACAATAGAACATGAGTGAATCACTAACACTGGAACAAGCGATGGAAGCCATCGAAGAATTACAGACCAAGGTGTCGTTCCAGGAACATACTATCGACACCCTTAATGACGCCCTGACCGATCAACAGTATCAGATTGAAAAACTGCAGGTGCAAATGCGATTTGTGATGGAAAAAGTGAAAGGTTTTGAGCCATCAAACATTGCCAAGCTCACTGAAGAAACACCGCCGCCGCACTACTAAAACGGCGGTGCTATAAATAATCCGCCGACTCTTTTAGATATATCTGAAATTCTTGTCTACGCTTTAAAAATACACTTATTTAATTAGCTGACGAATCGATATTCATGGCAAGAAAGCTCAGAACCTCCCCAGCGGGAATTCCACAGCTCGTGCAGCGTACAGGGCGCACGGGTGTCATGCCTTTCAAAGACGATACCGATCGTCTGACTTATCTAGATTATCTCGGGCGTTATGCGAGCCGTTATCAGGTTGCCATGCACGCCTGGTGCGCGGCGAAAGAAAGTATTTCATTTCTTTGCACGCCATCTACCGGCGATGGCATTTCTCATATGCTTCAGGCTACCGGTCGTTTGTACGCGCAATACTATCATCAGCGATATGGCACAAAAGGCACCATTTGGCGCGATCGTTATAAATCTGCACTAGTTCTCGACGACGAATTACTCATTGAAGTGTATCGCTACATCGAACAGCAACCCGTTCGTGAGGCGTTATGTGACAATCCTGAACAGTACGCCTGGTCGAGTGTGGTGAGTAACGCATTGGGCATTCCCAGTGTGATGTTAACGGCTCATGCCGCTTATGAACGCACGGCAAATACGCCGGAAGCGCGACGTACGATGCACCTTGAACGTTTACAGGACATTGATGAGGACATGGATGCCGACATCGCCAAGTCGCTTAAAATGGGCTTGGCGATGGGCGATCCGGGCTTTATAAAACGCATTGAAAAAGTCACCGGTCGGCGATTGACGGAAGGCAAGCGTGGACGACCGCGCAAAGTCGACTCAACGGCCCATCAACATCCTTGATTATGGCGTCTCGTTGCCCGGAGGCTCTGATTCCCGGGCATCGTTGCTCTGTTCGTTTTTCTCACTTTCCTCTTTTGCCTGTTCAGCATCGCGCCATTCAACACTGTTTTCCAGGTCGCCCTGAATAGCCTGCACAAACGCGTTCTTCAAAATGCCTACAATGGTCGTAAATATTGGCGTTTCCACATTGTTAAGCGAACCAGAAATAGGAATGCGAGTGGCGATTTGATCTTCACTCTGGTTTTCGAACAACTCAGCAATAAAGCCAGATAATGCCTCGGCGATACTGCGAAAAAAGCCGTCGTCATCCCGCTCGACATCGCCTTTCCATGAGAACACCTCCACCTGCCGCAGTACGGGCTTCGCGTAGCCAGATATCTCACCATCATCGCTTGCCAATTCCAAAGCGAGTTCTAGCGTACCCGCTTCCAGATCAAAAGGCGCATAGGTATCGAGAAAACTCTTGAAGTTGACGAGGGCGACATCGTTAGCCTGAAAATTAATGTCAAAAGTCGGCTGTTTAGTGGCTGGATTCAGTGAACCGGAAAGCGTCATCGTGCCCTGCTCTTCAGCGCTGCCTGACGCTTGCACTGTGGCGATGAGGTTTTTAGATAAGTCGCGACTGTTTACCAGGTTCTTTGCGATTGCATTGATGTCGTGAAGCTGGACATGAATAGCCGGCGTGGCGTCAGGATTAAAGAAATTCACCGAGCCGTTGCGTATTTCGAAACGGTCGACTTTTAAAGGTACGAGTTGATCAGCTAAGTAGAGCCAGTTTTCATCCTCCCCGGATTGACTCGCGGCCTCGCTGCCACCATCTACAAAATTCAGTTCAGGTTGAGAAAGGTAAACTTGCGCGACCACAGATTTATTGAAAAGCGCAGACCACAGCAAGCTAAACTCCACGCGTTTCGCTTCAAAGAACGGCTGTTCTACTTCACCCGTGCGCTTGAGAATAACCACATTATCGAGGCTGTAAGCGCCTCGCCAAAGCATTAAGTCTACGTCGCCCACGCTACCGGTAAATTGCTCGCCTTCGTCCAATACGTCGTTTATGTACCACTGGGCTGCGAATGGCAGGCTTAATCGAACGGCAACAAGCACACAGGCGATAACAGCCAAACATTTGAAAGCTCGACGAGATTTACGGGAAGCCATAATGTGTTGCTCACCTCTGTTGGGGAAAATAAACAGAAGCTTCAATTGCTATGCCAGTGTGGATTTAGTGGTAAAACATGCAGAGTGGCAGTGATAACTATATGAAAGGTAAGTCGGAAACTTACATTCGTGGGGCGCGAGTGAAGAATGATTTGCAGCCAGTTATTGGCTGCAATCTACAGGCTTTACCCACAAGGCAGGTAAATCTGACAAATTATTGGGGCTTGAAAACACCGATAACATTTTCGTCGGCGCGGGTTTTAGCTTCCACTTTTTCGTCAGTTTGCGATTGGGTGTAACCACATTTCACGCATTCCAGTTTTTCCACGTTATTTTCAAAAAACAACATGATGGAATCAAGGGCCTGACATTTCGGACAGGTAGCACCGGCAATAAATCGTTTTTTCTTTCTCTCAGCCATGGAGACTCCGTAAAATTTTTCGCTGCAAACGGGTTGCTGATTTTATCCTCTGGATTATGGTCATGAACATGTGAAACGCAAGCCATTATCAGGGGAGTTTGCTATCATACGCCGCTTAACGCGGAGGACAACTGCACAGGCATGATTACTTTATCTGACGTAACCCTGATGCGTGGTAGCAAAGTGCTACTAGAACACGCCAGCACACAAATTTTTCCAGGCCACAAAACGGCCCTGATAGGTAGCAACGGTTGTGGTAAATCTACCCTGTTTGCTTTGCTTCGGGGTGAATTGTCTATCGATGCCGGCGACTGCCAGGTTCCCGCACATTGGCGCATCGTTAGCGTGGCGCAGGAAACGCCGGCTGTCGACCGCAGTGCCATTGATTATGTTATCGATGGAGACAAACTTCTCCGCGATTGTCAGGCAAAACTGGCCGATGCCGAAGCTCGTCACGACGGTGAAGCAATGGGGCAGCTACATGGTCAGCTAGAACAAGCTGGCGCCTACGACGTAGAAGCAAGAGCGGCGACCATTCTGGCTGGACTGGGGTTTACTACAGCACAGCTTACTGCGCCGGTGACCGATTTCTCTGGTGGCTGGCGAATGCGTTTGAACCTGGCTCAGGCTCTGTTGTGCCCCTCCGATCTCTTACTTTTAGATGAACCAACAAACCACCTCGACTTAGATGCGGTTATCTGGTTGGAAAAATGGCTGCAACGCTATTCCGGCACACTTATTCTTATTAGTCACGATAAAGCCTTTATCGATAATACCGTGGCGCAAATTGTTAGCGTTGAACAGCAGCAACTTATCGCCTATACCGGTAACTATTCGTCTTACGAAAAACAGCGGGCTGAGCGTTTACGTTTGCAGAACATTGAATACCAGAAGCAGCAGGACAAAATTGCTCATCTGGAATCGTTTATTACCCGCTTTAAGGCGAAAGCCAGTAAAGCTAAACAGGCACAAAGCCGTATTAAGCAGCTCGAGCGTATGGAGCAGATATTGCCTGCACACGCTGCTAGCGCCTTCAATTTTGAATTTGCCGAGCCTACCGGTCTGCCGAACCCACTTATTCAGATGCGCGATATCAAACTAGGCTATGGCGAAAAAGTTATTCTCAACAATGTGAAGTTGAATCTGGTGCCCGGTAGTCGTATTGGTTTGCTGGGTCGCAATGGTCAGGGTAAATCAACACTGATCAAGTTGTTGGCTTGCGTGCACGACCCGATGCAGGGCGATTTCACCACCGCCAAAGGTCTTAACGTGGGTTATTTTGCCCAGCATCAGTTGGAAACGCTGGACCCGAAAGCTTCAGCCATCCTGCACCTGCAACGATTAGATAAGCAGGCCACAGAGCAGCAACTGCGTGATTATTTGGGCGGTTTTGGCTTCCACGGCGATCAGGCACTTGAGCCGGTTGCCCCCATGTCGGGTGGTGAGAAAGCACGACTGGTGTTAGCGCTAATTGTGTATCAAAAGCCCAATCTATTGCTGTTGGATGAACCTACCAACCACCTCGATTTAGAAATGCGTCATGCACTGAATATGGCCTTGCAGGGCTTCGAAGGCGCAATGGTGCTGGTTTCGCACGATCGCTTCTTATTGTCGTCAGTTTGCGAAGACTTCTATCTGGTAGACAGTGGGCAGGTGGAGCCATTCAATGGCGATCTCGATGACTATCGTACCTGGATCTTAGCTCAGCAGAGCGAAGCCAAAGCGGCAGCGCCCAAAGACGATAAACCTAAAGTAGATCGCAAGGCTGAAAAGCGTCGCGAGGCGGAGTTCCGTAATTCCGTCGCGCCGATTAAGAAGGCCATTGAAAAACATGAAAAAGCGATGGAGAAAACCTCTACCGCATTGGCTCAGGTTGAAGAATCTCTGGGCGACACCTCACTTTATGAAGAACAGAATAAGGCGAAGCTGATGGCGCTGCTCGATGAGCAGACGACGCTGAAGCAAGCAATGGAAGAACACGAGATGGCCTGGCTGGATGCGCAGGAAACCATGGAAGCAGCAAGGGCGAATTATGAATCTGAATGCTGATACATTCTGGCAGTACAGCCTGGAGATATACGGTCGCGACGGCGTAAGTGAACAAGCGTTGTTGTTGCAAGACGAGTTTCAGGTGAATGTGAACATGTTGCTGCTGCTGTGCTGGTGCCTTGATAACGGCATGATCGTTACCCTGAATCAGTGGCAGGTGCTGCATGCCGCTATTGCTGATACCGACACGCAGTTGGCAAGCCATCGTGTGAAGCGGCGGGATGCGAAAGCGGCAAGCCCGTTTAATCAGAAAGCTTATGAAGCCCTTAAGCAGGAAGAACTGGCCATTGAAATGCAGCAGCAGGAAGCACTTACTACCATGTTTAACCGCCTTACTGTGGAATCTGTGCCGGTAAAGGGCATAAATGGCAGCGTGGCGGGTTTTGTGAACTTGTTTAAGCTTCGCCAACAACCTGCAGCAGTAAAGCGCATCACCGCCGTTATTCAGTCGTTGCAGGCCGGGCAGTAAACACGGTGATTAAACAACCTGACAGTGGTCATGGTATTGTACGTCGCAGTGATTTCACCCCGGCTCGTTGGGCGCGCAATCGTCATGTACAGACTATTTGGCCACGTTTCTTTCAAAAACGCTTACCGTTGTCGGTTAAATGGGAACGTATTGCCACACCTGATGATGACTTTCTCGATCTTGCCTGGGGACCACAACCCTTTTCTTTGAACGGTGTCGTCGTCATGTTTCATGGTTTAGAAGGCAGCATACGCTCGCACTATGCTAACGACATGATGGCTGTACTCAGTCAGCAAGGCTGGCAATGCGTCATGATGCATTTTCGCAGTTGTAGTGGCGAAATTAACCGACAGCCCAGAGCCTATCATTCTGGAGAAACCAGCGACCCGATGTTTTTTCTCGACTGGCTGGAAAAGCGTTTTCCTCAACTGCCTAAAGTCGGCATTGGCTTTTCATTGGGCGGCAATATGCTGCTTAAGCTACTTGGCGAAAACCCCGCACAGAAATGGCTGCAAGCCGCTATTGCGGTGTCTGCGCCAATGAAACTGGCCGATTGCAGCCAAAGTATCGCCACCGGCTTCTCCCGTGTTTATCAAAATTATTTGCTAAAGAGCATGAAGTCCACGCTGATTAAGAAAATGCAGCGTATGGACTACCGGGGCCTGATAAACGTATCGGTTGAGCAGGCATCCCAGTTATCGTCGTTTCAAGAATTCGACGAAAAAGTCACTGCCCCCCTGCACGGTTTTGCTGATGCGACTGACTACTATGAAAAATGTAGCGCATTGCCGTTTCTTGGTGCCATCCAGTGCCCAACCCTTATTCTTCATAGCCTGGATGACCCGTTTATGAGTCCGACCGTGGTGCCGGATGCCAGCGATTTGGCACGAGCCGTAACCCTTGAACTCAGTGACTTTGGTGGTCACGTGGGATTTATGCAAGGTGGTCTGTTAAAGCTCACAGTGTGGTTACAACAACGCGCTACCGAGTGGTTCCGCCAATATCTGCCAACACATTGAGGTAAGAATGATTATTCCCATCACCGAGCTAGCCCCAGACACGCTCCGCAATATTGCTGAATCTTTCGTACTGCGCGAAGGCACCGACTACGGCGAAGTAGAAGCCTCCTTTGATGAAAAAGTTGATCAGGTTTTACACTCCCTGAAAAACGGTGAAGCGGTATTGGTGTACTCAGAACTGCATGACTCGGTAAATATTCGCCCTAAAGATGAATACCAGGCTGGTGAAGAGGAATCGTTTTAAAAAAGCCCAGCCAGATGGGTTGGGCATCTGAGCCAGGCTTTGACCTATCGGGTCTACTTCAAAATTGAAGGAATTTTAGAAAGTGTAGCGCGCGTTTAGCTGGGTGATATCAAGATCGTCAATCTTCTCGAAGCTGGCGCCCACAGCCCAGCGTGGTGTGAAGTAATAGTTCGCGCCTACTTTTACTGTTACATCTCCGGTATCGACATCGTAGTAGCCAACCTGACCTAATAGCTCTACCTGTTCGGTAACCATGGAGCGCAAACCAGCGTGTACGCTGTAGCCATTCTCATCATAGTTTTCCAGATCTACTCGCTCGAAGTTTGCGCCGAAATAGGCATCGGTGGATGAATCCAGTGGCATGCGGTAACCCAGACCCACCGTTGTCATATCCAGATCGGTGCCATTGTCGTCTAACATTTTGTGCTCACCGGTAACGTAAATGTTGTTTTCGAGCAGGTAAACCCCGCCCACATCTACGCCGTCAAAATCGCCAGCACCCACATCTGCGTTGGTATAGCCACCTTCAACAAAGCGCCAGTTCGGTGAAGCTGCCATTGCCGCCGAAGAGAGGCCAGAAAGAGCAACAACAGTCAGTAATGATTTGGTAAAACGCATAAAGAGACTCCTTATCTATGCTTGGAAGAAAATCATTTAACTGCGACTGAAGAGCAATCATCCTGCCATTTCGTATATCGGCAAAAGGATATTCTTACCATTCCTGTGTATAAAGCGCTGATTTTAAAAAGTTAAATTTCCTGTTATCCAGTCTGAAAACAAACATAGAGAAGTTGCGCTTGTATACAAAAAAAACATGACTGAACACCTGTTAAACAAAAAAGTGTCGGTGGGTACAGACAGTTCTCCCTGATTTACTCACTGCCTTGTAATTGTTGCTGTTTGATAAACACTCACCGAATTGGTGTGAAATATTAAATTTCTGATTTTAAAGAAATAATTGTAATTTCAAGTACGTTTTTAAGCTGGAACACCTCTTGCAAAACCCTGTGCAACAAAAAACAAATCGTAACGCACAGTTATTAAAATTTATCGGAGTCAGTAAATCATGCTGCCGCAATTACAGTTAGCCAATAACACGGAAATTACGACACCTTCACTGGCATCTTTTTGCTCTTTCTTTTCTATCAGCCCAGCCGTCATGCGCGCTTTCATTTACTGCATTTGTGTGGGCTTTAGCACGCTTAGTCTGGCAGACGAAGTATCAGATGAGAATCTTCCTGCGGGCAAACCTATATTGAATCGTGTTATCGATGCTGCACAGAAAAATGCCGGTCGCGATTATGTGGTCAATGACCATGGTCTGGCAGATGAACTTAAAAACATCGACTATGAAACCTATCGTCAAATTCGCTTTAACCCGGAAAAGGCATTGTGGGCAGGTGAAAACGACTACGAAGTACAGTTCTTCCACCCTGGCTTTCTGTATCAGCAGCCTGTCAGTGTGGTGACCATCGCGTCGGACAACAGTGAGAACCTGGTACCGTTCGAAAGCGATAATTTTATCTACGAAAAAAATGCCGAACCTCTGGCTGGCCTTACTGATGAAAAATCCGGTTATGCCGGATTTCGTCTTCATTACCCAATAAAAAATCAGAAATACAAAGACGAATTTGCTGTGTTTCTGGGGGCCTCCTATTTTCGTCTGGTAGGCAAAAATCAGGTTTACGGTATTTCCGCACGTGGCTTGGCAATTGATACGGCCATGCCTGAGGGTGAAGAGTTTCCTCACTTCACTAAATTTTGGTTGATAGAGCCTCAAGAAGGTCAGCCAATTAAGATTTATGCCCGTTTGGAAAGCCCTTCTGTTGCCGGGGCGTATAGCTTTGAAATTATGCCAGGTACTGACACCACCATGAAGGTGAAAAGCTGGATCTTCGCCCGTGAAGACGTTGATAAGCTCGGTGTCGCCCCCTTTACCAGCATGTTTTTGTACGGTGAAAACTCACAAATCCGTCGCGATGATTATCGCCCGGAAGTGCACGACAGTGACGGCATTCAAATGCTAAACAGTAAAGGCGAATTGATTTGGCGTCCGCTTACCAACCCAACCAAATTGCAGATCACATCTCTGAGTGACATTGCTCCCAAAGGCTTTGGCATGCTGCAGCGAGATACCGATTTCTCTAACTACCTGGATGCTGAAGCGAATTATCACCTTCGTCCAAGTCTGTGGGTAACACCGAAGGCTGGTTTCAATGAGGGTAAGCTGGAAATTGTTGAAATTCCTACCGATTCTGAAGTGCACGATAATATTGTGGCCTACTGGGTGCCCGTTGAACCTTTCCTGGCTGGCCAAAGTCGTTATTTCGAATATGAACTGAAAACGGTTGAGAAAAAGCCAATGCGTTACGGCGTTGCAACCGTAGAAAGAACCCGTCAGGGGATCAGTACTTTACCCGGATTCGAGACCACAGAGGAGCGTAATGTTCGCCGCTTTGTTGTGGACTTCAAAGTGCCAAAAGGCATGAACCTCAAACCTGATGACGTAAACCTAATACTCGATGCCACCAATGCCAGCGTTGATCAGGCCCGCGTTTATGAAGTGGATGGTGGCAAAAGCCTTCGTGTGACGTTCCTGGTGATCCCTGAAGGTGAAGCCGTAGTGGATATGCGGATGTTTCTGAATCATAACGAAACACAAATGAGTGAAATATGGAGCTATGTGTATGAGCCAATCCAACAGTAAGGCTGATAACGCGATAGCCGAAAAGGATGTCGCCAAAGCAAGTAAATTAAACGTACGAGGTCGCCGCTGGCGACTTCTGTTAATGGGATTCCTGACTATCGTTTCTACGGCCCTCACCGGCTATAGCATGTTCGAGATTTTCCGCCCTAATCGATTCACTGAACTTGAAATGGTGCAGTTAGGCTTGGCAATGGTGTTGTTTTTATGGCTCACCTGGTCATTCTGGACATCAGTAATTGGTTTCTTACTAAAGCTATTCCACATCGACCCCATATCATTGCGCCGCGAGCTTCCTACTGCCGATGTGAACACGCCGATTACTCAACGTCACGCCATTGTGATGCCGGTTTACAACGAAGATACCGATCGCATTATCGTAGGTTTTGAAGCTTGCGTGAACGCGATCCTTAACACCGAATACGCTGATAACTACGATTTCTACATGCTTAGCGATACCCAGGATGAGGCAAAAGCAGAAGCTGAACTTAGAGCCTGGAAGCGTTTAGTGGGTCGTCTTGGTGAACATGGCGATAAAGTATTTTATCGTCGCCGTGAAGACAATTGGGGTCGCAAGGTCGGTAATATTCACGATTTCTGCGTACGCTGGGGTGGGCAGTACGAGTCTATGCTGGTGCTTGATGCCGACAGCGTTATGTCTGCACACCGGGTGTTGGATATGACACGCCGCATTGAGGCGAATCCCGAAGCTGCGCTTATCCAAACCATTCCGATGCCGGTGCGTCAGGATACATTTTTTGGTCGCTTCGTGCAGTTTGCTGCTCATCTTTACAGCCCTATGCTGGCCACGGGTCTTTCGTTCTGGCAGACCGACAGTGCCAATTACTGGGGCCATAACGCCATTATCCGGGTGAAGCCGTTTATGCAGCATTGCGGATTGCCCACACTGGAGGGCCGAGCGCCATTTGGTGGCGATATTTTAAGCCATGACTTTGTGGAAGCTGCGTTGCTACGACGTGCGGGTTGGGAGTGCTATCTCATCACAGACACCGACGGCTCCTACGAAGAGGTGCCAGGCAATATGGTGGATTACGCGATTCGTGACCGCCGCTGGGTGCAGGGTAATATCCAGCATCTCGGGCTGCTGCGCACCAACGGCTTGAAAACCACTAATCGCCTCCATTTCGGCTTTGGTGCCTTTGCCTATATGTCTTCACTGTTGCTGTTCATGATGTTGATGGCGGGAACAGCAGATGCATTGGTAAAAGCGCTGGTGGACCCAGTGTACTTTACTTCCGACCACCAATTGTTTCCTGATTGGCAGATTGCCCGTGAAGGACTCATGATTGCTACGCTGTGGGGCACCATTGCACTACTGTTCGCGCCGAAAGCCCTGGGGCTGATCCTGGCTCTTATCCAACGCAGAAAAGATTTTGGGGGTGCCTTCAAGCTGATTTTCGGTGGCCTCGTGGAATTGTTCATGGCCGTACTTATTGCACCTATGATGATGTTCTATCACAGCTACTTTGTGATCAGTGTGCTTATTGGTCATCAGGTCAAGTGGGAAGCGCAGACCCGGGAAGGCCGGATGGTACCGTGGAAAGTGGCAATTTCGAAAGCTGCAACCATGACGGTACTGGCATTAATTTGGGGCGGTGCTACTTTTTATTACACGCCTTCGCTATTCCTTTGGTTGCTGCCAGTGCTCACCGGCATGGTGTTCGCTGCGCCAATCATTCGCCTTACCAGTAGCCCGGGGTTTGGCCGTGCTTGCCGCAAAGCAGGTGTATTTGTGATTCAGGAAGAGTTACGTGAAGCTCCCGTGCTGGTTGAAGTACGTGAACATATGGCAACGTTTAATTTGAGTGAACTAGAAGGCTACGCGCCGGACCAGCCGGAGTTGCCA
>Ga0208204_100258_pt1 | contig 16401 bp, 20 predicted proteins | sample DeeseametaMP2252_FD_184173 | JGI IMG/M metagenome (GOLD analysis project Ga0208204, IMG submission 184173) | Marine microbial communities from the Deep Pacific Ocean - MP2252 (SPAdes) | ecosystem: Environmental > Aquatic > Marine > Oceanic | place: West of El Salvador, Pacific Ocean | collected...
GCATTAACGCCAGAAGAGTACGATCAGGCAATCGCCGATTTGGTTAACTTCCTCGCTTACAGCGGCGAACCCTTCCGTTTGCAGTCTGAAAGCATCGGAAAATGGGTACTGGCCTTCATTGTAGTGTTATTCATCTTTGTTTATCTACTGAAGAAAGAATACTGGAAGGAAGTGCACTAATTTGAGTTAATTTGTGTATAATACGCGAGGGGGCATTCCGCCCCTTTTTTAGCATTTGTTTTTGGTCGGTTTTTGACCAAAAACGGTAATATCTCTCGACGGAGGAAAATGAATGGCCGTAGCCGCGAATAAGCGTTCAATTATGACGTTGTTCTCAGATACCATCGACATATACAGCCACCAGGTGCGTATTGTGTTGGCGGAAAAAGGTGTAGGTGTTGAAATTAGCTACACTGATCCGACTAACCTGCCTGAAGATTTGATCGATCTGAACCCCTACGGTACGGTACCAACCCTCGTCGATAGAGAGTTAGTTCTATACAAATCTCACATCATCATGGAATACCTGGACGAGCGTTTCCCGCATCCGCCGTTAATGCCGGTTTATCCAGTATCCCGTGGTCAAAGCCGTCTAATGATGCACCGTATCGAGCAAGACTGGTATTCACTGGCAGGTCGTATCTTCCGTAACGAAGGTGACGTAGAAGATGCGCGCAACGAATTGCGTGAAGCGTTGCTGTCTTTGGGTCCTATCTTTGCTGAAATGCCATTCTTCATGAGCGAAGAGTTCAGCCTGGTAGATTGCTACCTGGCGCCGCTGTTATGGCGTTTACCCGCGCTGGGTATCACCCTGACTGGCAACGGTAGCAAAGACGTAAATGCTTACATGAACCGCATTTTCTCACGCAGTTCATTCAAAGCATCACTGACCGATCAGGAACGTGAAATTCACAATCCATTATGAGTAAAATGACATCCAATCAGCCGTACCTGTTACGTGCTTTTTACGAATGGATTGTTGATAACGACCTTACGCCCTACATTGTTGTTGATGCAACACTTCAGGGCGTAGAGGTACCTCAGGAATTCGTCAAAGACGGCCAAATCGTACTGAACGTATCACCTTCCGCCTGCGTGAATTTCACGATGGATCTCGATGCATTGTCGTTTCAGGCTCGCTTCGGCGGCCAGCCTCGTCAGATTTATCTGCCTTGCTATGCCGTACTGGCTGTTTATGCCAGAGAAAACGGTGCAGGTACCGTATTTGCGGTAGAGGAAGACATGCAATTGCCGGAAACTAGCGGTAAAGACGAAACTGACACGCTGACAGCACCGTCTGCCGATGTGTCTGACGGTGATTCAGAAAATGCACCGGTACCGCCTAAGAAAGGCAAACCCAATCTGAAAGTAATTAAATGAAAATCCGGCTTCTGCCGGATTTTTTATTTCTGTGTCGTGATCAGAACACCGCCATATTGTGATGGTTCTGTGAGAATACGGCGATAATTCTGCCCCATCATGCAATCTCACCTTTGAAGAAAACGGAGAGTATTGCAATGAAAGCCCCCTCACTACAAAACACCCTACTCGTTACTGGTTTGTTTACCGCCTCTTTTGCACAAGCTGCAGAACTAGAGATAACCGTTGAAAACCTTACCCGTGGCATTGCCTTTACGCCCATTTTAATTGCCGCACACGATATGGAGAGTCATTTATTCGTTACTGGAGAAATGGCAAGTACCGAACTTCAGGCTATGGCGGAGGGCGGCGATATTTCAGGTCTAGAAATGGTAGCAACCTCGGTAGCGGCAGATGTGGCTACCAATCCGGCAGGCGGACTGCTAATGCCAGCCATGTCCACTACCACCATGTTATCGACTGAACAAATGAATACCCAGCTAAGCCTGGTGGCGATGTTGCTGCCCACAAACGATGGTTTTGTGGGATTGGATAGCTGGACCATTCCGGAAACACCGGGTACTTACAGTGTTTACCTGAATGCGTACGACGCTGGAACAGAAGCTAATGATGAGGTTCGTGGGAGTGGGGCACCTGGTGAAGCGGGTATGCCGGTTCCACCACCTCTTGAAAGCATGATTGGCATGAACGGAACCGGTGTTGCCGCCAGCATTACCAATGACAAGGTTCACATCCATCCTGGCAATATTGGTGATGCAGAAATAGACGGTGGCAACAGCGACATTCAGAACACGGTGCATCGTTGGTTAAACCCTGTGGCAAAAGTGACCGTTGTGGTTTCTGAATAGGAGGGGAAAGCATGACTATTCGATTATTGAGAATGAGTGTCGCGACGGCATTATTGATTATGCTGGCTGCATGTTCTGATGATAACGATGACAGTGTCACTGAGGTGCCAGAAGAACCGGAGATGCGCACTTTTGAGGTGAGCGTGTTCAACCTCTCGGCCAATCAGCCCTTGTCTCCCATCGCGGTAATTGCCAGCGATGGCGGTATGTTATGGCACACCGGCGAAGCCGCTTCTGACGGCCTTGAAGCACTGGCAGAAGGCGGTGACAACAGTGTGCTTATTGATGCTGATTCCACGCTGGGAGCAACAAGTGGTGATGCGCCACTAGGTGCAGGTGAAAGCGAGATGCTAACGCTTTCTCTTGAAGCCGGTAGTGAGACAAGCATTAGCGTCGCGAGCATGCTGGTAAACACAAACGATGCGTTTTCTGGGATCACCGGTGTCGACCTTACCACCTGGGCGGTAGGAGAAACGCAGACATATTTGCCTGCAGTATATGATGCCGGTACCGAGGAGAACACCGAAATGGCAGGGACAATTCCAGGCCCTGCTGATGGGGGCGAAGGCGTCAGCGAAGGGCGGGAAGCACTCGACGCGGTAACGATGCACAGTGGCGTGGTTACCGCAGATGATGGCCTGCCTAACTCTGTGCTGGACAGTTCTCATCGATTTGCGAACCCGGTTATGAAAATAATCATCAGTCGGGTGGAATAAACTGCATTTCCTTCCGGTCTGTCTAATTACTTAAAAAAAATTAAGCAATTAGGTAACAGGCCGGAGGGAAGATGATTCTGTTATATCAGCATGATCAGGCGCAATTGAGACATATTCGGCGCAATATACAGCAGATTGGACAGCAATGTCAGAGCTTCGACTCAGTGGAAACCTTTTCGGCGGCGTGTTTACATCACCAAATCGCGATTATCGATTTAGAAATACCGGGGCAATGCTGCTTCGATGTTTGCCAGCAGTTACGTAGCCAGAACCCGAAAATGTCTTTGATTGCTGTCACTACTGCAACCAGTGAAACCGACCATATTTTGGCTCTGGAACTAGGTGCCGATGATGTTATTACGCTACCGTGTCACGACAGGGCTTTTCAGGCCCGGGTGAAAGTACAATTACGTCGAACCACACCGGTACTTTATTCCTCTAAACCTGTTTCTCCCGTTGTCGATTATCCTTACTCTCACCAAAACAATGACGTACTGCAATGTGGCCTGTTGCAACTGAATATAAAAAGTCACGCTACTTTTATAGGCGGTGAGCCGTTGGCACTAACAGCTACGGAGTTCGCTTTGTTGAACCACTTTATGACACATCCAAATCAGGTATTTACCCGCAATCAGTTACTTAATGCCGTGTGGGGGCATCAATTGGAGTGCTATGAACATACCGTGGTTTCTCACATTAATCGGCTTAGAGCGAAGTTGTCTTGTGATAAACAGGTGGCGGCCATGCTTGAAACAGTGAGGGGCGTGGGTTACCGGCTAACATCGCCGGTAACCGAAGCGGCGCAACAGCGCAGCCGATTTGCGGTGGCTGTTAGCGCTTAAGTAAGCAGCAGGGTTGCGGTGCCAAGGAAAGCGAAAATACCCACCACATCGGTGATGGTGGTTAAAATTACGCTGCCGGCGAGGGCTGGGTCGATCTTCAGACGCTTCATGATCATAGGCAAGGTAGCACCAGAAAGGGCTGCTGCTATCAGGTTCACCATCATGGCGAAGGCGATTACCACACCCAGCATGAGATCTTGTTTCCATAAACCAATCACAGTGGCAATTAAAGCGGCCCATATCACACCGTTCAACAAACCAATGGCCAGCTCTTTACTTACCAGCCAGCGGGCGTTGCTGCCATTAACATGACCCAGTGCCATACCGCGAATAACCAGCGTCAGGGTTTGGTTACCGGCGACACCACCCATGCTGGGTACAATGGTGTTCAATATTGCCAGCACAGCCATTTCACTGAGAGTATCTTCGAACAAATCGCTCACCGCCGCTGCCATCAACGCGGTAACCAGGTTTACCGCCAGCCACACAGAACGACGTTGGGTACTTTGCCAGACAGGTGCGAAGGTATCTTCTTCGTCATCAAGACCGGCCATACTCATCATGGAGTGTTCCGCGTCTTCCCGAATAATATCAACCACGTCATCGATGGTGATTCGGCCTACCAGGCGCTGTTTATCGTCAATTACCGGAGCAGACAGCCAGTTGTAGCGCTCAAATAGGCTAGCGACTTCATCGTCGGGCATGTTTACCGGAATGGCTTCAGGGTCGTCGTCCATGACTTCGGACACGGTATCGTCAGGGTCGGCAGTAAGTAATCGGGCAACCGGCACCAAACCTACCAGGTTATCGGTACGGTTCACCACATAAAAAGTATCGGTGTTTTCAGGCAAGTCGCCTTTCAAGCGCAAGTAGCGCAATACCACATCCACGGTTACATCAGGACGCAAGGTAATGGTGTCGGTATTCATGATGAAACCGGCGGTTTCTTCTCCGTAGGACATGGCTTGTTCAGCCCGCACTCTGTCTTGCGCGTCCATGGATTCAAGAATACCTTGCAGTACCTCTTCCGGCAGGGAGCTTAGGGTTTCTGCCAGATCATCGGTGTCCATCTCTTCAAGCGCATCAACCACTCTTTCCGGCACCATCTTGCTGATAATGCCGTTACGAACGTCTTCAGACAGTTCTTCTAAAATGTCGCCGTGGAAATCACCGTCGATGAGCTCCCATAGTTCATCACGGGTTTTAGTTGGGCTGGATTCAAGGATTAACGCCACATCACTGGCTGGCAGCTCGTGAAGCATCTTGCGCACCGACACGAAACGGCCATCGGTCAACGCTGCATTAAGCGCCCTTAACTGGCTTTGTGGTGATTTGCTTTCGAGTGCTTCTGCCACGGAAATCCTTTGAGAAACAAACAGGGAGATTGGCGCTTAGCATACCGCAGCCCGCTTATGCTGTCATCGTATCAGAGTATGATAAAACCATATAAATACAGAATAAACGGCCAGTTGGATGTTATTTAAACAGCGTGTAGCTATGTAGCGAAATCTCTATTGTTGTTGTGAATGGACGGTCTCGTCTCTGCGCATGTTTTCAAATAGTGAGGGCTTTTGCTCACCGATTGCCACTTCAGAAGCTACAGCAGCAAGCCCAGGCCGTTCATTGAGGTAATTCTGCAGAACCTCATTGAACTGGCTGACAAACTCGGGTGACACGCTGTACTTGCTAAACATGAAATGCACATTTTGCTTTTGAATAATCTCGTTACCTAGCGTCAAAGCAATATCATTTGAGTCGGCGGTAAACTGTAGTACTGCCGTGTCATCCAGAATCAAATCTACACGTTCACGCTTAAGAAAAGCCAGTCTTCGCTTTACACTTTCCAGGTGGATAAGCTGCTTGGGAAAGCGCGAAGCGATTTTCTCTTCAAACTCACTGCCATACCAGCCGCTGGTATTAAGTGCCAGCGTGTGGCCTTCGCTTAACAGTTGAAACAGTGTTTTGCCCGCAAACTCGCTTGCGCGCTCGGGAAGGTAGGCGAAGCCGATAAACTCGGCGCGATACGGTATCGAGAATAAGTTATTGCGTTGTCTGTCTTCGTTACGCGCGGCGCCGACTACGATATCAATGCCGCCCCGGGCAATTTGTTCGCCAACCCGTCTTTCGGGGAGCGGATAGCTTTGTAAGTCGTAGTGCATGTGGGCGAGTACCTGTTTTAACACTTCGTAATCCTCGCCGGTAAGCACATCATTCTGGTGGTAAATATAAGGCGGCCAATGTGCCGCACTGATCCCCAGAGTAGGGGCATTATCTTCAGCGGCATTTATTTGGGGAGTACAAACTAACATGGACAGCATGCTGAGCAGCAGCTGGGTAACACTTCTAACAGACACGTTCAATTCCATTTGTTGTGAGTGCGCGATCACTCGTCTTCGTTAAACCTACCGGCAATTAGCGCTTCTACAGCATCCATTGCTGCTTCTGCGTCAGGCCCTTCAGACACCACGACTACCTGTTCACCCTGGTGGCTTTCCATCATCATTAATCCTAACACGCTGTTGGCATTGGCCTGTTTATCACCTTTGTGCAAGGTGACTTCAGCATCAAACTGATTGGCTAACTGAACCAGTTGCGTAGCCGCGCGGGCATGCAAACCGAGTTTGTTTACAATGGTCAGTGATTTCTCTACACGCATTACTTACTTTGCTCCCGGTGCCTGATTTGAACATCAGGATGGCTCTCGCGAAAATTCTTCGCCAGTGATTCTGCTACATATACCGAACGATGCTGTCCGCCGGTACAACCAATGGCCACCGTAACATAACTGCGGTTATTGCGTTCAAGATGGGGCAGCCAGGTGGTGATCAGGTTCTGGATTTGCCAGATAAACTTCGTCACGATGGGCTGAGAGCTTAAGAATACCTGCACAGGCGCATCAAGGCCAGTAAGATGTTTCAGGTCTGGCTCCCAGTGCGGGTTGGGAAGGAAGCGAGCATCAAACACATAATCAGCATCTTTCGGAATGCCGTGTTTGAAGCCAAACGATTCGAACACCAGTACCAGTCGGGAGCTTTTCTTTCCAAGTATACGTTCGCGGATAAGTTCGGCGAGTTGGTGAATACTGAGTGAGTCGGTATCAATATTGAGGTCGGCACGTTCAGCTATAGGGGCCAGCAGCTCTTTTTCTGTTTGAATGGCATCCGACAACGATTTATTCAAACGTGCCAAAGGGTGCAAACGACGGGTTTCGCTGAAGCGTTTCAGCAGCATATCGTCGCCCGCATCGATATATACGATGGTAACGGTCCAGGATTCTGGCAAGTAATCGAGAATTTCTACCAGTTCGGCAGGATCTTTAGGCAGGTTTCGAACATCAATGCTCACTGCAACCTGCTCGTACTCGTCGGCGACGGTATGGGTGAGTGCAGGAAGTAAATTAACCGGGATGTTGTCTACACAATAGTAACCGAGGTCTTCCAGCGCCCGTAATGCGACGGATTTCCCTGAACCGGAACGACCACTGATGATAATGAGCTTCACGTTTTTCTCCTGAAATACCGTGTTAACGCAGGCGTTTACAATAACTTACTGTAATGCGCGAATAATATCATCACTTGTATCAGCTTTTCGGATACTTTTTATTGTCTCTTTATCGCTAAGCTTGCCAGCAACCATAGCGAGCGTTTGCAGGTGACCGTCAGTTTGTTCCTGAGGTACCAGAAGGGTGAAGAAAATATCGACGGGTTTATTGTCTATGGCATCGAAATTAATGGCTGGTGTAGTGGTAACTACAATGGCAATCACTTTTTCGAGCCCGGCAAGGCGACCATGAGGAAGCGCGATACCATTACCAATACCTGTGCTGCCCATGCGTTCACGTGCCATCAAAGCACTTAACACCGTGGCTTCATCGATATCTGCGTTGTTTTTAGCGGCAATCCCACTGATGATTTCGAGGATGCGTTTTTTACTATTGCACTGGACCGCACATTCAGTGCGATCCAGGCTAACTATGGCTTGTATATCCATGAATTCAATTAATGCTTTTTAAGCTTTTCCTTGTGTTTCAGAACCTGCCGGTCGAGCTTATCTACCATGCTGTCGATAGCTGCGTACATGTCCTGATTTTCGGAAGAGGCAAACACTTCTGCGCCACTGAGGAAAACCGTTGCTTCTGCTTTCTGATTAAGTTTTTCGACATTCAAAATTACGTGCACATTCGATATGTGGTCGAAGTGACGTTCTAGTTTATTGAATTTCGTATCGACATAGGTACGCAAAGAATCTGTGATCTCAACATGATGACCAGTAAGGTTTATTTGCATATTTCGTCTTCCTTATTTTGAGCAGCCCATTAAATGAGGCTTTTGCGTTGGTTAGACGGCGGGATCGATAGGGACTCCCGGTACTTTGCTATTGTTCGCCGGGCAACCATGATGCCTTGATCGGCCAACAACGAAGCAATCTTGCTGTCGCTCAGCGGCTTGCTTGGCTTTTCAGCCGCAACCAGCTTTTTAATCAGTGCGCGAATCGCTGTGGATGAACACTCACCACCGGATTCTGTGGCCACGTGGCTTGAGAAGAAGTACTTCAACTCAAAAATGCCTCGGGGCGTATGCATGTACTTCTGGGTGGTAACCCGGGAAATGGTCGACTCATGCATGTCTACCATTTCTGCGACATCGTTCAGCACCATTGGTTTCATCATTTCAGGGCCATGCTCAAAAAAGCCCATTTGTTGCTGAACAATGCAGTTCGCTACTTTAAGCAGGGTGTCGTTACGGCTTTCAAGACTCTTGATAAACCATTTCGCTTCCTGCATATGAGAGCGAATAAATTGTGAATCGCTGCTGTTGCGGGCCTTGCGGCTCATCGCGGCGTATTGTTGATTCACACTCAACTTTGGCAGGCTGTCTGGGTTGAGTTCTACCACCCAACGGCCATTTTTCTTCGCCACAGAAACGTCTGGAATAACGTATTCCGGTTCTTTGGTGATGAGCGCGCTACCCGGACGCGGATTCAGCGTTTGCAGAAGACGCATGGCTTCACGAAGCTGGTCTTCTTTCAGGCGCGTTTTCCGCATCAGCGTACGATAATCTTTGCTGCCAAGTAAATCGGCGTGTTCTCGTAACAGTAATCTGGCTTCTTCCAACCAAGGGGTATCGGGGGCGTATTGCGTTAATTGCACCAGTAAACACTCTTGCGGTGTACGCGAGCCAGAACCGATTGGGTCGAACAACTGGATGCGCTTGAGTACGCATTCCACTTCATCTTCTTCTACCGGTTCTTCCATGTCTTCACTGTTCACGCTTTGCAGAATGTCTTCCACGGTAACAGTGAGGTAACCCGATTCATCAATCGAGTCGATGATGGCCAGTGCGATAGCGCGGTCGATTTCTGAGAACGGCGTTAGGCGCATCTGCCATAGCAGATGGTCTTGAATATTTTCGGTGGTTTCACCCTGGAAGATTTGCTCGTCATCACCGCCGCCAGGGCCAGGGCCAGGGGCAGGCGCAGAAGACGCAGAAATGTATTCGTCCCAGGTGCTGTCGAGAGGGAGTTCATCGGGCAGGTCATTTTTTTCCAGCGCTTCGCCGGTGTCCATGCTTTCCGAGGCTGACGCAGATTCAGGCATGCTGTCATCGTTATCGAGATTATTCTTCTCAACAACATCGTTGTCTGAACTGTCGTCCACTTCCAGCAGCGGATTAGAATCCAGTGCTTCCTGAATTTCCTGTTGTAAATCCAGCGTCGACAACTGCAATAGTTTGATCGCCTGCTGAAGTTGCGGCGTCATTGTCAGTTGTTGACTAAATTTTAGCTGTAAAGATGGTTTCATCTACGTCTTATATTAACTCTGCAAAAAGTATCTGGCTAAAACGGCGATTTATTGTTCTTAAATTGCGGTTTGTTGTGCCGGATAACTTAACTATAGCCTGAATTGCTCACCTAGGTATACATCTCGGACTTTTTGATTACTTAATACCTGTTCTGCGGTGCCCTGAGCAATCAGTTCTCCATGACTGACGATATAGGCTTCTTCACAAACATCAAGGGTTTCCCTTACGTTGTGATCGGTAATCAGGATGCCTATACCTCTGTCTCTTAAATGTTGAATGATCTTCTTTATATCATTAACCGAAATTGGATCAACTCCGGCAAAGGGTTCATCAAGCAAAATAAATTGCGGGTTAGCTGCTAAGGCTCTGGCAATCTCAACCCGGCGGCGTTCACCACCCGACAAACTCATACCTGTACTATTACGTATATGGTTAATATTAAATTCATCAAGTAGCGCGTCGGCTTCTTCTTCACGCTGATGGCTTTTTAAATCCTTTCGGGTTTGCAAAATAGCCATGATATTTTCATGTACCGTGAGCTTTCTGAATATCGATGCTTCCTGCGGCAAATAGCCAATGCCGCGACGTGCGCGCTCGTGCATCGGCTCGTGAGTCAGCTCATTGTCGTCGATATTAATTTTGCCTTTATCCAGTGGCACCAATCCTACAATCATATAAAAGGTGGTGGTTTTTCCCGCACCGTTGGGGCCCAACAAACCCACAATTTGGCCGGTAGACACAGAAAGGCTTACATCGCGCACAACCTGACGAGATTTGTACGACTTAGCCAAATGGCTCGCGGTTAAGGTGGCCATTACTGATTGTCACCTTCGTTGTCATCGCTTGTCTTTTCGTCTTCAGACAGCCCTTTTACGGTTTCTGGCTGAAATACCGTGGTAACACGACCACTGCTTGAGCTGTCACCGCCGGTGGCAAGAAGCTGCTCTTTGCCCATGTCGTAACGAATGCTATCGCCCTGAACCATGCTGCTATCTTGCTGAATTTGTGCCTGACCTTGCAGGGAAATGAGCTTACTGGCAACTTCGTAACGAATTTCATTGGCGCTGGCTTTTACCTGCGCACCATCGTCCATGGTTTGTGAATAGCTGGCCGGCTCGCCATAGGCCACGAACACTTCTTTGCCGTCACCATCGCTGGCAATAACCTGAACTTCATCGGCGGTGATCACCAACGAACCCTGGGTGATCTTCACGTCTTCTTTAAAGGTAGATGTTTTCTTCTTGCCGTCAATGAACTGCGACTTCGCATCAACTTTAATTGGCTTGTCGAAATCTGTGTTGTCGGCCAAGGCTACTGTGGGCATTACAGCAACAGAGAGCGTTGTAATCAGGCTAGCTGCCAGGGGAATAAATCGTTTGAACATGATCTATCAACTCATATTGTTGGGTACGCAGGTTTGCATTAAAACCATTGCTTTTGATGATGGTCTGAACACCGCGGATATCAACAGATTGATCGGATGTCATCGTTTTATCATCCAGATTAACCTTAATGAAATCAGTTGTAATGGTCTGAACGAACTCGTCAGGATTCAGACTCTTAATCAGCACATTATCTTCTAACTGAATGAGATCGTCATTATATAATGTGCCTTTATCTGCGGTTACCTGCCAGGGAGCTTCATTTTCCGCAGCATAGACAGTGTATTTGGGTTGACTGAATAACACAAAGCCAAGCTGATCGTAATGTTCCATTGAAGCCGCGTACACTTCGTGATTCACCTTACCTTCATCGTTGTACAAGGTGGTGGTGAGGTTTTTGGCCTTGTAAGCCGGGCGTAACGCGCTATCACTCATCGATTGAGCGGGTTTTTCATCTTCGGCCATCCACACTGGCATGTACATCAACAATGCCATCACAAACAGTGCGGAAATACTGAGGCCTAATCGATTCATACACTGGCACCGTGAATAATATCCAGCGTACCCACCGCTTGCATAATAACATCACACACTTCACGTACAGCGCCGTATCCACCAGGCTTCGTGGTGATCCAGTTAGCTTCACGGGTAACCGCGGGGTGAGCATCTTTAACGGCAATTTTGGTTTCAGCGTACTTGTACATGCCTAAATCTGGCATGTCGTCGCCAATGGCTGCGACTTGTTCGGGGCTCAGACCAAGCTTCTGGCATAAATCTGCCATGGCATCGGCTTTGTTTTCCTGGCCTTGAATGATGTGTTTAACGTTCAGCGCTGTCATGCGGTTTTTCACAATGGCCGAGTCGCGACCGGTAATCACCGCCACTTCAATGCCACTGTTAATCAGCGCCTTAATGCCATAACCGTCACGGGTGTGAAAGGCTTTCAGCTCTTCTCCGTCATTGCCGAGGTAAATACGGCCGTCAGAAAATACGCCGTCTATGTCGCAAACTAACAGTTTGAGATTCTTCAGCTTTTCAAATCGCTCTTCACTAATAACGCCGTAAAAGGTGACTTCATGTCCCATTAGAGCACTCCTGCTTTCAATAACATATGCATGTTGAATGCGCCGACAGGTTGCCTGTTCTCATCGACAACCATAAGCGCGTTAATTTTGAACTCTTCCATCAGGTTCAACGCTTCCACTGCCAGCGTTTCGGCGCGGGTTGTTTTGCCGCCGCGCGTCATCACCTGGGCTACCGGCGTAGAATGAATGTCGGTTTTCGCATCCAGAATACGGCGCAGATCGCCGTCAGTGAAAATACCCGCGAGCTTGTTGTCTTCGTCAGTGATACCTGTCATGCCCAGCCCTTTGGAAGAGATTTCCAGCAGCGCTTCAGAAATGGTGGCAGACGATGACACCAAGGGCAGTTCATTACCCGTCATCATAATATCACGGACTTTTAATAACAGTTTACGGCCAAGGCTACCGCCCGGGTGCGACAACGCGAAATCGTCTGACGTAAATCCTTTGGCATCCAGTAACGCAATGGCGAGTGCATCGCCCATCACTAATGTGGCGGTGGTGCTGGATGTTGGCGCTAAGCCTAACGAACAAGCTTCTTTTTCCACGCTGATGTCTAATACCACATCGGCATGTTGCCCCAACGAACTGTGGGCGCTGTTCGTCATGGCAATAACAGGCACGTTTAAGCGCTTCACTACCGGCAACAAGTTAACCAGTTCGCCAGTTTCTCCGGAATTGGAAATAGCCAACAGCACGTCAGACTCACTAAGCATACCCAGGTCACCGTGATTCGCCTCACCAGGGTGCATAAAGAACGCCGGTGTACCGGTGCTGGCTAGGGTGGCTGCAATTTTGCGGCCTACATGACCGGACTTACCCATGCCACTGACCACCACTTTTCCTGTGCAGCTTGCGAGCATCGCGCAAGCGGCTTCAAAGGTGGCATCCAAGCGCTCGGTGAGGGCCGAGATCGCCTGAATCTCAATATCGATAACCCGTTTAGCCGAGGCAATATAGCTAGAATTATTCATTTATCCGTTTTCGCTTGTTCGTAAATACTTACCCGAATAGCCAGTACTGATAACCAAGAAAGCATGAAACAAAAATAGCACCTTCAAGGCGACCAAGCTGTCGCTTACCGATGAAATTAAAGCTTAAGAAGAACAACAGCACGGTAAGGCCAAACATCACCCACATATCCCGGTTGTACACGTTCTCATCTAACGGGCCTGGCGCAATTAACCCTGGCATACCAAGCACCGCCAGCAGGTTAAAGATATTCGAGCCAATCACGTTACCTAACGCTAAATCACTTTCCCCTTTCAATACGCCAGCAATACTGGCGGCGAGTTCGGGTAAGCTGGTACCGAGGGCAATAATTGTCAGACCAATAACCAGGTCAGAAATTCCAAAGAAGTGGGCGATATCTACAGCCGCTTCTACCATGAAATGTGCGCTTAACGGCAACAAAACAAGCCCCACGCCTACCCAAAGTACTGCCGAGCCGGTATTTACACCTTCGGGAATTTCGCTGTCGGTGTCTTTCACCAACGGATCTTCTTTATCTACCTGCAGTGAAATCCATGCCATTGCGGCGAGTACGAACACGAACAGACCGAACAGAATCATACCTTCAAAATGCGCTAACTTACCGTTATTCAGGAAGAACATGGCCAGAACGGTAACGCCGAGCAATACCGGAAATTCGCGTTTGAGGGTAGAGGAAGACACCACTAAGGGTTTTACCAAGGCAGTAATACCCAGTACCAAAGCTACGTTGGTAATATTTGAACCCAGCGCATTCCCCACCGCGGTATTCATGTTACCGTTCGAGGAAGCAATGGCCGAGACCACAATTTCAGGTGCAGATGAACCCATAGCAACGATGGTCAGACCGATCATCATGGGTGAAATGCCTATATTTTTCGCCAGTGCAGAGGCGCCGTACACAAAGCGGTCAGCACTCCAGCTAAGTACAGCAAGTCCCAGCAGGAAAATGCAGATAGAAAGTATCACAAGTTACCATTCGTCTTTTGTTTTTTCGGATTGTCGCAAAAAGCGCGGCATTTGCCTATGCTTTCGATAGAATACGCACGTTTTGCATAATTCGATGTTTAAAATCTCTTCGAAATGGAAAAAGCGAAAGCCCGGTCAGGTTATTTAGGAATGAAGCCCTTAATCGCGGCGTTCGTTGATGTATTCGATCTGCGATATTTCTATTGTTGACCTGAATCAGCATTATCAGTGTGATGAATCCCCGATTTGGTAAAAAAATGTCAGCATAGCGCATTATTTGCTGTGTGCTTGTATGCTGCGTGATTACAACATTACGTTTATGACATCCGACTTGTTTTCGCGCTGTTTGGCGCGACATTTGCTGAATCTTAGATTATTTGCATGTTAAGCCGGGCAGTAGCCCAAACTTACATACGAATAATCGAAAAATGCGAACACAACTTGTAACTTTTTCGTCTTTTGTTGGAATTAGTAAAAAACGTACAATGACCTCATAGTGGTAAAAGTCGCAATATCTGGCTCAGTAACGAATCTGAAAGGAAGGCAAGTCTTCAATATATGGGAAATTTAGTAGAAATAGACAACATAACATTCCGTCGCGGTGAACGCGTTATCTATGACGGTGTGTCGATTGTTGTCCCCAAGGGCAAGATTACCGCGGTAATGGGGCCTAGCGGAATAGGTAAAACAACGCTGTTAAAACTGATCGGTGGTCAGTTAGCGCCTGAAATGGGTGACATCCGTTTCGACAGCGACAGTATTGTTTCAATGAGCCGCAGTGAGCTGTATAAAACCCGTCGCCGAATGAGCATGTTATTTCAAAGCGGCGCGTTATTTACCGACATGACAGTGCACGATAACGTGGCTTTTCCGCTGCGAGAACATACTAAGCTAGATGAAGATATTATCAGCACTATTGTCGCGCTTAAGCTACAGGCTGTGGGCTTACGTGGCGCTGCGCAAATGAAGCCGAGTGAATTATCTGGTGGTATGGCCCGTCGTGCGGCGTTGGCCAGGTCTATTTCCCTCGACCCCGATCTCATTATGTATGACGAACCGTTCGCCGGTCAGGACCCAATCTCAATGGGCGTGCTGGTAAAGCTTATCCGCGAACTTAACGATGCACTGGACCTTACCAGTATCGTGGTTACTCACGATGTGACTGAAGTACTCACCATCGCCGATTACATCTACATTCTTGCCGATAAACGCATTATCGGGCAGGGCACAGCAGACGAAATCAAAAACAGTGATTCTGCGCTGGTTCAGCAATTTCTGAAAGGCGAAGCCGACGGCCCGGTGCCGTTTCATTATCCTGCCGCCGATCTCAACGAAAGCCTGTTTGGAGGTAAAGCATGAACTTCTTCCAACAGGTAGGGGCGAATACACTGGCCCGCTTAACTTCTATCGGCCGCGCCGCACTTATGCTATTCGGTGCCATATTTGCAATGCCGTCGCTGAAAAATATTCCGCTCACAATTCGTCAGGTTTACGTGGTGGGTGTGCAGTCGCTGCTTATTATTGTGGTGTCGGGTTTGTTTATCGGCATGGTAATGGCATTGCAGGGCTACACCATTTTGGTTGGCTACGGGGCAGAAGGCAGCTTGGGGCCCATGGTGGCGTTATCGCTGCTGCGTGAATTAGGCCCAGTGGTCACCGCACTATTGTTTGCCGGCCGTGCTGGTTCTGCGTTAACCGCGGAAATTGGCTTAATGAAGGCCACAGAGCAGTTATCCAGCCTTGAGATGATGGCCGTTGACCCACTTCGTCGTGTGGTAGCGCCGCGATTCTGGGCCGGTTTGTTTTCTATGCCGGCACTTGCCATGATCTTCAGTGCTGTAGGTATTCTTGGCGGTCACTTAGTGGGTGTTGACTGGCTAGGCGTAGACAGCGGCAGTTATTGGTCGCTCATGCAATCCACCGTAGAACTTCAGAAAGATGTCATAAACGGGGTACTGAAAAGCCTCGTGTTTGCTTTAGTTGTGACCTGGATTGCCATTTTTAAAGGATATGATTCGGTTCCGACATCAGAAGGCATCAGTAAAGCCACGACGGAAACCGTTGTATTTTCATCATTAGCAGTATTAGGGCTGGACTTCGTGCTCACCGCCCTGATGTTCGGAATAGAGTAAGTAGAGAGTAAACATGAATAAACATAAAACGGAATTGATGGTTGGGGTGTTCGTAGTATTAACAGTCGCGGCTGTTTTGCTACTGGCGCTGAAGGTTGCCAACCAAACCATGACCAGTTCAGGTGACACCTACCAACTCTATGCGAAGTTCGACAATATCGGTGGTTTAAAAGAGCGTTCCGCCGTAAAAGTGGGTGGTGTAACCATTGGTCGCGTAACCGATATTCATCTTGATAAAGAAGACTATACCCCTGTAGTG
>Ga0208204_100259_pt1 | contig 16377 bp, 11 predicted proteins | sample DeeseametaMP2252_FD_184173 | JGI IMG/M metagenome (GOLD analysis project Ga0208204, IMG submission 184173) | Marine microbial communities from the Deep Pacific Ocean - MP2252 (SPAdes) | ecosystem: Environmental > Aquatic > Marine > Oceanic | place: West of El Salvador, Pacific Ocean | collected...
CTAATTGCCCGCCTCCCCATGGACTATAGGGAGCCACTTCTTTTACAACTTTTATTTGGCTACTCCGGGGAAGAAATTGCTGAACAACTATCACTGAACAAGAACACGGTGATGACGCGATTGTTTCGTGCCCGGAATCAACTCAAAGACATGTTAGCGCAGGAATCTTCACAGCAAAGAGGTCGTCAAAATGGATGATTTAGAATTTCGGCGTCGTGTTTTCGCCAATCCAAACACGACTGACAAAGAGGTTGCGGATATCGCTGCCAGAAATCCTGACAAAGCAAAGTTAAAAAATAGCCTACAACAATTTGACGATGATCTGATGAAGGCATTAAAAGTGCAGGTCCCAGACAATTTAGCCCACAAACTTATTTGGGAGCAAAAGTCTGAGGAACTAAAGCGACACAAACGTCGGACACCCTGGTACATCGGTCTGGCTGCATCGATAGCTCTGACAATAGGTGTGACGGGCACTGTGGTGATGCACGGCGCTAATGTAAACATAGGTGAGGAAGCCCTTGCTCACATGCGCTATTCAGAAACCGAGCAATCTCATTCAGCGGTTGCGGTGAACATGGATCTCATCAACGCTAAGCTTGCCGGTTTTGGCGGCACATTGGTGTCATCCATTGGTAATGTGCGGGTAGCGAATTATTGTCACTTGAATACAACGCAGAGCCTACATTTGATCCTCGACACAGATCAGGGCCCCATGTCGGTGTTTATTATGCCGCAGAAACGCGACCAGAACGTCCCCGACGCGTTTGCTGACAATCAGTACCATGGTGAAAGCTGGGCGCTACAAAAAGCCAGTATTATGGTTGTGGGTGAAAAAGGTGCTGACATAGCCCCGCTCATGCAAAAAGTAAAACGCAGTATTACCTTCTCAGCCTAAACTCCTCTTCATGTCGCCGCCGTGTCGCCGCTAAAATCGCTTTGCGGCGGCACTCACCTTGACTCACCTTTAAACGCGTCTATAACTTATAGAAGTTCAATTCTTACTGATCCTTCGTTTACGTGAGAAGTTAATGCGTTTATCAATTAAGTCGTTAGCCATTTTCCTTATATTACTGGCCCTGCCGTTAACACAGGCTCAGGCATTGACCGTCAAGCTTAAAAAGATTGAAGAAGAGAAAGAGCAACTACTTCTCGATATCCTCACACTGGCCCTGTCTAAAACCGGTGAAGATATCAATTTTGCATTTGATACCGTTGTAAAAAATGAAGCACAAATGATGGCGGACATCGAAACCGGTGAAATGGATATCATGTGGGCCGGCGCATCTCAGGATAAAGATGAAAACATGCTGGCTGTGCGAATTCCGGCGTTAAAAGGGCTACTCGGGCACCGAATATTTATCATTCGGGAACAAGATAAAGGCACGTTCAAAAACATCAATACGCTAAACGATTTAAAACAACTAAAAGCCGGACAGGGTCGCTTTTGGGGAGATAGTGCTGTGCTGAAAAGTGCGCAAATCCCCCTTGTTACTACAACCAAATTTAACAACTTGTTCTCCATGCTAGAAGGCGGCAGGTTCGACTATTTTCCCCGGGCTGTTCACGAGCCTTGGGTGGAAGTAAATCGGTTTCCTGAGCTTAACCTTGTAATCGACGAAAACGTCATGCTCATTTATCCCTTCGCGATGTACTTCTATGTGAAGAAAGATAATCAATCGCTACACGACCTAATTTACAACGGTTTTAATACCGCCATCGAAGATGGCAGCTTTGATGACCTATTTTTTAGCAATCCTATGATTCAGGATGTGCTGACAAAGGCCAATTTGAAGCAACGCACCATTTTGAGAATTGATAATCCCGCCCTTCATGCCGACACACCGCTCGACAAAAAAGCGTATTGGTTGGATGTATCTGCACATTAATCTTGGAACAGACAACAAATGACGTCGATTAAACAAAGAAGTATGATTTTACTGGCAGGCGTATCTGCCGCCGTAATGGTGATTGCTTTTATAGTGGCCTACATGTTCACCTCGATGTATTTTAATCATCAGCGGGATGAACAAATTGAAGATACCACCACCATGTTGGCAGTGGTGCTTCAGGAACCGGTGTTTTCATACGATCAGGAATTAACCAGCAATATCCTGACGTCTTTCGTTAAATTGCCCTATGTGCAAACGGTAAAAGCTTACGACCACCGCGGTAGAGCCATTGGTAAGGCCAGCGCAAACGCGCCCGTCCCGTCAACCGATCAGGTACTGAACAAAAAAATCGATGTGATCTGGAATGGTCAACAAAAGGTGGGCGTGCTTGACATCACATTCAGACTGGACAGCAATGAGGGCTTACTCAACGCTACGAAAGCGATGTTTATCATTCTCGCGATCATTATTCTTCTTACTTTGCAGATAGTGAACTGGTTTGTCCTTGGACGCTACGTAATTAAGCCGGTTAATCAGGTTGTAGAAGCATTACGGGGCATCGCCAAAGGTGACGGCGATTTAACCATGCGATTAAAAATTAAAACCGAAGATGAAATTGGTCAGTTGGCTCAGGCGTTCAACCAGTTTATTGGTAATTTGCAAACACTTATTGCGGAAATCATTCAGCACACGAATGATTTAAAACAATGTGCTACGGGCATCCACAATAGCGCCGGCAGTAACCATTCCTCAACCACCACGCAAAAAACAGAAACGGCGCAGGTTGCTGCGGCACTCACCGAACTAACGAAAGCGATAGAAGAAGTGGCGTCTAATGCCAGCATCACCTCTGAAAAAACCAATCAATGTAACGAGTTGGCTATTAACGGTAATAATATTGTTCAAAAAACCATTGGTGAAATCAAACATCTTGGGAAAGAAATTGGTGAAACATCACTGGAAATCAATGCGTTAAAAAATAGAAGCGACCAAATCAACACCATTTTGGTGGTGATTAAGGGAATTGCGGAGCAGACCAACCTGCTGGCCTTAAACGCGGCCATCGAAGCTGCCCGTGCGGGTGAAATGGGCCGGGGTTTTGCTGTGGTTGCCGACGAAGTTCGCGCACTGGCTCAACGCACGCAGGCATCGACGGCTGAAATCGAAGAAGTCATTAAGGAGCTTCAATCTTCTTCAGATAACTCCAGTCGCATGATGGAAACCACCAGAGCAACCCTCACAGATACCATTGATGAATCATCAGCGGCCATAGATGCGCTGGATAAGATCATTACCAATGTTAAAACCATCAATGACATGAATGCCCAGGTTGCAAATTCCGCCGTAGAGCAAAATCAAGTCGCAACACGGTTAAATGCGAAGGTAGAAGCCATTAATTCCCTGGCAGGATCTGTGTCTGAAAATGCAGACAAGGTCGGGTTACTTAGTGAACAATTGAACGATATTAGCGGTAATATCGAAAGTAAGGTTCGTCGCTTCAGAGTTTAAACAAATCGTGCAACCCATTGTTTTTAAAACAATTGAAAAGAAAAGCACCCCGAATTTCACGACAGATAAACCAGACTGCCATAGAGACTGTATCTACTTCCTGTTAGCATGAAAGAAAAAAACAGGAAGGAATACGATGGAAATAAGTACGATAATCTCCCTGGGCATCTATTTTGCGGTCATGCTCGGTATAGGGTTATTCTCATACCGACAAACAGATACCAGCGTTGAAGGTTACATGCTCGGCGGTCGTCAATTAGGCCCTGCGGTTACCGCGTTATCTGCCGGTGCGTCAGACATGAGTGGCTGGATGCTAATGGGTCTGCCTGGTGCGATGTATGTATCTGGAATATCCTCTGGCTGGATAGCCGTTGGCTTGGTGGCTGGCGCATTCGCCAACTATATACTGGTGGCTCCTCGCCTGCGTATTTACACAGAAATTGCTAATAACGCAGTTACACTCCCCGATTACTTTGAGAACCGCTTTGCCGATAACAGCCGCTTGTTGCGGGTTATTGCCTCTGTGGTAATTGTCATCTTTTTTACCCTGTACACCTCCTCGGGCGTTGTAGCTGGCGGTAAATTGTTTGAAAGCTCATTTGGCCTCAGTTATGAAACCGGTTTGTATGTGACTACCGGCGTGGTGGTTGCCTACACCCTGTTCGGTGGCTTTATGGCGGTAAGTATTACCGATTTCGTACAAGGCTGTATCATGTTCGTGTCACTGGTTATGGTACCCGTTGTAGTGATCATGGAGCTGGGCGGATTTGGACAAGCCGTTGACGCCGTTTCAACCATCAACCCACAACTGTTTGACCCGTTCACCGATGCTGATAGCGGCGAGGCACTGTCGCTTATTGGTATCGTGTCTTTACTCGCCTGGGGTCTAGGTTACTTTGGTCAACCGCACATTATTGTGCGTTTTATGGCCATTCGTTCGGTGGGCGATGTGCCAACCGCGCGTCGTATCGGTATGAGCTGGATGATTGTGTCTATCATTGGTGCGCTTATGACCGGTCTGTTCGGACTGGCCTATGTTACCGCGAACAGCAACACCATTGATCCCGAGACCATTTTTATCCACCTGTCTCAATTGCTGTTCCACCCGTTTATCGGCGGATTCCTATTGGCAGCGATTCTGGCCGCCATCATGAGCACAATTTCCTCTCAACTGTTGGTGACCTCAAGTTCATTAACCAGTGACTTCTATCAAGCATTCCTGCGTCGTGATGCGTCAGACAAGGAGTTAGTTTTGGCTGGACGAGGTTCGGTTATCCTTGTTGCTCTGGTTTCAATTTATCTGGCTTACGACAGAGACAGTACGATTCTGTCACTGGTAAGTAATGCTTGGGCTGGCTTTGGTGCTGCGTTTGGCCCACTCGTCCTGTTTAGCTTGTTTAAACGTGATATGACCCGCAGAGCAGCGCTAGGCGGTATGATTGTGGGTGCGGTTACGGTGCTGCTTTGGATTTACCTGCCATTCACTATTGGCGGTGAAAGCTTGAGTAGCTGGATGTACGAAATCGTTCCAGGATTTATTCTATCTAGTTTGACCATCATCATTCTGAGTAAGAGTGGAACGCCTAGAGAGGGTGTTGTCGATGTGTTTGATGCATTTAGTGCAAAGCTGACTGAATTTAAGAAGTAGATGAACTTATAGGGTGGGCCGGCGTATTCATTGAAGATTGCATCGCTTTAGAACCTGACGTACCGCTGCGAAACATGGCAGCTAAATCAGACATGATGTGCGCCGACAGATACTGCACTTCTCAACGAGAAACAGCCATCCAATAAGCATATCCTGACGAAAGCCGCTCTCCTGAGCGGCTTTTTAGTATGACGATTTCGTTTCAATGTAATAAAACGGCTATTTTGTATAGCAAATTGGCATTACGACTTTCTGATCTAAATATGTTAGGGTTCTATACATATAATTGTTTAGCATATAACCCCAACAATCGGACTCGAAAATGACACTTGATATACCGTCTATTACCCATCTGAAACAACTCGAAGCCGAGAGCATCCACATTTTCCGTGAAGTTGCTGCCGAATTTGATAATCCGGTCATGTTATATTCCGTCGGAAAGGATTCCTCTGTTCTTTTACACTTGGCTCGTAAGGCCTTTGCCCCAGGCAAAATCCCCTTCCCACTGCTGCACGTTGACACCACGTGGAAATTCCACGAAATGATAGAGTTCCGTGACCAGCAAGCTGAGAAACACGGCTTCGATCTGCTGGTCCACATCAACCAGGAAGGTGTTGATGCCGGTGTTGGTCCGTTCAGCCACGGTAGTGCAAAGCACACTGACATCATGAAAACCGCTTCTTTAAAGCAAGCACTGAACAAGTATAAGTTCGATGCTGCATTCGGTGGTGCCCGTCGTGACGAAGAAAAATCACGTGCGAAAGAACGTGTTTACTCGTTCCGTGACAGCAACCACCGCTGGGACCCGAAAAACCAGCGTCCAGAGCTGTGGAACATCTACAACTCATCAGTAAACAAAGGCGAAAGTATCCGTGTATTCCCAATGTCTAACTGGACTGAGCTGGACATCTGGCAATACATCTACCTGGAAAACATCGATATCCCTTCACTGTACCTGGCGAAGCCACGTCCGGTTGTAGAACGCGATGGCGTATTAATTATGGTTGATGACGACCGTATGCCACTTGAAGAAGGTGAAACACCAGAAATGCGTTCAGTACGCTTCCGTACCTTAGGTTGTTACCCGCTGACCGGTGCTGTTGAGTCTAAAGCTGCGACACTGCCTGAAGTTATTCAGGAAATGCTGCTGACCAAGACTTCTGAGCGTCAGGGCCGTGTTATCGACCACGATAGCTCCGGTTCTATGGAGAAGAAGAAGATGGAAGGGTACTTCTAATGTCGACGGATATCGTATGGCACAAGTACGAGGTCAATAAAAAGACCCGTGCCGAAAGCCTTGGTCAGACGCCACGTGTACTGTGGCTGACAGGCTTCAGCGGTTCCGGTAAATCCACCATTTCGAACCTGCTGGAGCAAAAATTCCAGGAACAGGGCAAGCACACGTATCTGCTGGATGGCGACAACGTACGTCACGGATTATGTGGCGACCTGGGCTTTAGTGATGAAGACCGCGTTGAAAACATTCGCCGTGTTAGTGAAGTGGCAAAATTGTTTGTCGATTCTGGTGTAATTGTGCTCACTGCATTTATCTCCCCGTTCCAGGCCGACCGTGACTTATGTCGTGATCTGCTTGAAGAAGGTGAGTTTGTGGAAGTCTTTATCGATACGCCATTGGACGTGTGTGAATCCCGCGATCCTAAAGGGCTTTACAAGAAAGCCCGCGCAGGTGAAATCAAACATTTCACCGGTATCTCTTCCACCTATGAAGCACCGGTGAACCCGGAGATCCACCTGACGTACAAAGACGAGCCAGCAGAACAAACTGCAGAGCGTTTGTACGCCATGCTTGAAGAAAAAGGACTTGTGTAATGGCATTACCTGATCCATTAGCAGAAAAAATTCTTGCCATCAGCAAACAAGCTGGTGACAAAATCATGGAAATCTATGAGAAAGATTTCGCCATTTATGAAAAGGAAGATACCAGCCCGCTGACAGAAGCGGATCTGGCTGCACACAACGTTATCGTTGCTGGCTTAGAAGCGGTATCTCACCTCCCTATCCTGTCAGAAGAATCTGCGGATATTCCTTGGGATGAGCGTCGTGGCTGGGATAAATACTGGCTCGTTGATCCGCTGGATGGCACTAAAGAATTCATCAAGAAGAACGGTGAATTCACAGTAAACATCGCCCTTATCGAAAACGGTAAGCCTGTAATGGGTGTGGTTTACGCCCCGGCCCTGAAACGTTCTTACATCGGTATTGACGGACAAGGCGCGTGGATTGAAGACGAAGGCGGTTTTGCACCGATTTCCGCGAATAAACACGCAGACGGTGAAGTCTGGAAAGTGGTAGGCAGTCGTTCTCACCAGAGCCCTGAAATCCAGAAATTGCTGGAAGATCTTGGCGGTGAAGCGGAGTTAGTTGCCATGGGCAGTTCATTGAAACTGTGCCTGGTCGCTTCTGGTGAAGCCCACCTGTATCCGCGTTTAGGCCCCACATCTGAATGGGATACCGGCGCAGCCCACGCGGTTGCCACCGCAGCAGGTGCAAAGGTCACTGTGCTGGATGGTGCAAACCCGCTAGCCGAAGATGCCCCTGACCTGACGTATAACCAGAAAGAATCTGTGTTGAACCCTTATTTCTTAGTGAGCGCATAAGCAATGAATGTAGATAACGAATTATTGAAAGAAGACGTTCTGGGCTACCTGGAACAACACGAAAAGAAAGACCTGCTGCGCTTTCTGACCTGCGGTAGCGTAGACGATGGTAAAAGTACGCTGATTGGCCGTTTGCTTCATGACTCAAAAATGATTTATGAAGATCAGCTTGCTGCTATTACTAAAGACAGTAAAAAGAGCGGCACCACCGGTGACAAAGTTGACCTGGCGCTGCTGGTTGACGGTCTGCAGTCTGAGCGTGAGCAAGGTATCACTATCGACGTAGCGTACCGCTACTTCTCTACCGATAAGCGTAAGTTCATCATTGCGGACACCCCGGGACACGAACAGTACACCCGTAACATGGTTACCGGTGCGTCTACCTGTGATTTGGCTATTTTGATGGTTGACGCCCGTGCAGGAGTGAAAACTCAGACCCGCCGTCACTCGTTCCTCGCCAGCCTTTTGGGCATTAAGCACGTTATCGTTGCAGTGAACAAAATGGACCTGATGGGCTTCAGCGAGAAAGTATTTGAAGACATCAAAGCGGACTTCCTGAAGTTCTCTGAAAACCTGAACATCCCTGATATTCAGTTTATCCCGCTGTCAGCCCTTGAAGGTGACAACGTAGTAAATCGCAGCGAACAATCGCCTTGGTATACTGGCAAGCCATTAATGGAAATGCTGGAAACCATTGAAATCGGTAACGATGACAACAAAGACGACTTCCGCTTCCCGGTTCAGTATGTAAACCGTCCAAACCTGGACTTCCGTGGCTTTGCCGGTACCGTGGTATCTGGTCAAGTTGCACCGGGCGACGAAATCACGGCTTTACCTTCAATGAAAACGTCCAAAGTTAAATCTATCGTGACGTTCGAAGGTGATCAGGAGCGTGCTTACGTACCTCAGGCTGTGACATTAACACTGGAAGACGAAATCGATATTTCCCGTGGCGATATGATTGTTAAGTCTGACAACCTGCCGCTGCTGTCTAGCCAGTTCAAATCGCACCTGGTATGGATGTCTGAAGAACCGATGATGCCGCACAAACAGTATCTGTTTAAGTTTGCGACCAAATCGACTTCAGGTTCTGTATCAGAAGTAGAGTATCAAATTGATGTTAACACCATGGAACACAAGCCGGGTGCGCATCTTAACCTGAACGAAATTGGCGTAGTTGACCTGAAATTCACTCAGCCAGTTGCCTGTGACAGCTACGAGCGCAACCGCGCAACCGGTGCCTTTATAGTTATCGATCGTCTGACGAACGGTACGGTAGGTGCAGGTATGATTATCGACCAGTTGGCCGAAGACAAGCAGCACAAAACTCCAGAATTCTCAGCGTTTGAACTGGAATTCAACGAGTTGGTACGCAAGCACTTCCCACACTGGAACGCGCTCGACATCAGCAAACTGTAACAGCCGGAACGGTTTAAATGGATGTCAACCAGATCATGGTGCTGGGGGTTTTCTTCAGCACCATTTTTGCGCTAGTCGCTACCAACACGCGTCCGTCGACCATCTTTGCGGCGGCCATGTTGATTTTGCTGGTCACTCAGCAAATAACCTTTGACGAAATACTGCAAAACCTCACCAATAAAGGTCTGATCACACTTATTCTGCTATTGCTGGTGAGCAGTGCTATCGATAAGACGGCATTGATAAAGCAAATTGGTCGCAAACTTATTGCCCCAAGTTTTGCCCTCTCCTATTGGCGTTTATTCGGCTTAACCTTCTTCTCCTCTGCCTTACTCAACAACACGGCAGTGGTAGCAAGTTTAATAGGCCCGGTAAAACAGAATCAGTATCACCCGTCATCCCGCTTACTTATCCCACTTTCTTATGCCGCTATTCTTGGTGGAACGGTCACGTTAATTGGTACTTCTACCAACCTGATTGTAGATTCGTTTCTGCAGGAACACGGTCATCCGGGTTTTGCCTTCTGGGATTTCACCCTTTATGGCCTTACCGCAGGTTTAAGCTGTGGCTTGCTGATGTTCGTGCTTGCCAGTCTGCTACCGGATATTGCCAACAAGAAAACCGATTACCGGTCTTATATTGTTGAAGCGGAAGTAGAAGCGGGCTCTGAACTGATTGGTAAGTCGGTGGAAGACAATCACCTTCGTAATCTGCCTGAGCTGTTCCTGGTAGAGATCGTTCGTGACCGTCAGTTGATCACGCCGGTGTCTCCAGACTTCATTATTGAACAAGGCGACAAATTGATATTCTCTGGTAACGTGCAGAAGCTGGACAATTTAAGCCACATTAAAGGCTTAACCATGTTCGCTGAAGCCGACGGCATTCTTCGCGAAAACCTTACCGAAGTGATTATATCTAACCGCGCGCAAATCATCGGCCAAACCATCAAAGCGCTCGGCTTCCGTGCATTATTTGATGCTGCGGTGGTGGCGATTCGCCGGGATGGTGAGCAGCTATCGGGCAAGCTTGGTGAAATAAAATTGCAGGCGGGTGACTTTTTACTGTTAGCCACCGGTCCGGATTTCCAGACTCGCCAGAATTTGTCGAAAAACTTCTTTATCCTCTCGGAGCAGAAGATCACCCGACCACTGTCAAACTGGCAGGAATGGATCACCATGGGTGGTTTCTTAATGGTAGTTGCCCTATCAGCAACGGATATACTTAGCCTCGGCATAGGACTGCTGTTCTTTGCTGCGGTGCTTATCGCGGCCAAAGTAACCAGCAATGGCGAAATTAAACGCAATCTACCACTCAACCTCATCGTGGTGATTGTTGGCGCGTTAAGCCTTGCCAGTGCGCTTGAAAACGTCGGCGTGATAAGTATGAGCACCGAAATGCTGATGCCGTACTTGTCTGACACCAACTGGTTTGTTGCGCTGATTGTAGTGTATGTCGCTACCTTGCTGCTTACCGAGTTTGTCACCAACAATGCGGCGGCAGCATTAATGTTCCCGTTTGCGTATGGTGTAGCTGGCCTCATTGGTGCGCCTCTGATGCCATTCGCACTGGCTGTCGCATTCGCGGCCAGTGCCAGTTTCATTTCGCCTTACGGCTATCAGACAAACTTGCTGGTGTATAACGCGGCGAACTATCGGTTTTCCCATTTTATTAAAATTGGGTTACCCATATCGCTAACCTACAGCAGCATAGTGCTCATCTTACTGAATATGACGTATTTCTGAGATGACTAAGTGTGAATAAGTCAAACCGGCGACAAAACAAAGCCCCGCACTGCGGGGCTTACTTTTTGCGTTTAAAAAAGCAAACTTGTTGTCAGGGTAGCAAAGCCTTCAACTCTGCTGCGATTTTATCTATCGAAACCGGCTTCGATAAAAAGCCATCAAACCCCAACGCTTTACACTTTTCTACGTTCTCAGGCATAGCATGAGCGGTTAGTGCGATGACGGTTTTGTTGTATCCCATCTCTCGCAGTTTAGCATGAACCTCATAACCGTCCATTTCTGGCATCTGGATATCCAGTAAAATGAAATCATATTTGTTTTCGGCGACTAACCTTAGTCCTTCTGGGCCAGATTCGGCCGTGTGAAGGTCGATACCGATGTGCGAGAGCAACGCCTCAGTAACAAAACGATTTTCTTCTAAATCGTCTACGTACAGTGCTCGTAGTGCGGCGCCTCTGATATCAGCCAATAGATCGCTTTTACTCTGCTTACTTTTTTCCGGTACCACCTGCTCTGCTACCGGTGCATGAAAACTTGCAGCAAAAAGGCTTCCCTCTGACGGTGAAGACTTTTCCAGTACCAGTGAGCCACCCAATTCTTCACAAATGTCTTTTGACAGCGCGAGCCCTAATCCAGTACCACCAAAGCGCCCCATAATCGCTTTGTTCGCTTGTTTGAAAGGCTGGAAAAGCGCTTTTTGTTGAAACTCATTAATGCCGATACCGGTGTCTTGGGTTTTACAGGTGAGGATCTCGTCTTCATAGTAAACCGATAAGGTCACGACGCCAGATTCAGTGAACTTAACCGCGTTGCTTATCATGTTGTTCAGTACTTGCTTCATTCGCAAGGGGTCGCAAATAACTTTAACGGGAAGCGGATCTTGTATAGCCAAAATAAATCGCAAACCTTTGGCCTGTGCGGCTTGTAACGCTTGCTCGTCTACCTCTCTTAATAGTTCCCGCAGAGAAAACGTCGTTCTATCGATGGAAATACGGCCTGCCTCCATCCGGGAAAGGTCAAGCACGTCATCAATAATGTTCTTCAGCTCGCGACTGTTTTTGAGCACCTTTTCGGCTAAATAGCGATGCTCATCGCTTAGGGATTCTGACATGGTAAGCAATTCACCAAACCCCGTAATATTTCCCAATGGCGTACGCAGTTCATGAGAAACATTCGCCAACATCAACGCGATGGATTTATTTGCAGCTTCCACTTTCTGGCGCAACGCTTCTTCTTTTTCCAGTTTGGCCACCAGCTCTTGCTTACGCTGATGCATCTGCAAAAAAGCTTTCACCTTGCATTGAATAACCGGCCGAGACACAGGTTTAAAAAGAATATCCACGCCGCCGGCTTCATAGCTATCTAATTCAAACTGTTCTGAGTGACTGTGGGCAGTAAGAAACACAATAGGCAGCTCGCGAAACTTCCTCACGCCGCGGATCAAACGCGCTAATTCAAAGCCTGAAACAGGGGTCATTTCGATGTCGATTATGGCAAGACAAAAGTTCGTCTCGGTGAGTAAAGCAAGGGCTTCATCGGCACTTTGTGCAGTGATGATCTCTGCCTGGTCAAGGGTTTCCAACTGGGCCTCAATGGCCATTAGATTTCTGATATTGTCGTCTACGACAAGAATTTTATTAGACATACTACACGTGCTCTGCATTTCGCTGATATATACGCTTTGGGCTATTGAAGGCTAGAAGTCCGAATTCACTTTCTCGTTTGAACAGCGATTCGGATTGCCCTAGAACAAGAAAACCGGATTGGTGAAGAGACGATACCAACAACGACAACGCCTTGTTTTGCGCGCTTTCGTTCAGGTAAATCAATACATTACGACACAGTATGAGATCCATGTCATCAAGAGGTTCATCTTTAACAAGGTCGTGCTGAATAAAAGTAACGTGCTCTAACAGCGCTTGATCAAAGAAGCCAAGGTTGTAACGGAAAAAATAGTAATCACTGGCATGTTTCTGCGCTGAAACCTGGGTGTAATGACGAATAAACTGCCTGATCTCATCTTGGGAAAAAGCACCGCGCTGCGCTTTTTCCAGTGCCGCTGTATTCACATCCGAGGCATAAACGCTGGTGCGGGATAACAACCCCTGTTCCGATAGCAGCACCAACAAGCTGTAGAGTTCTTTACCGCTGCTGCAACCTGCAGACCAAATCTTTATAGGCCCACGAGTCTCAAGGTAGGGTAATAACTGTTCGTTGATTAATTGGAACGTTTCAGAATCACGAAAAAACTCAGTGGTCCCCACCGTCAGAATATCAATTATCCACGCCGGTGACTCTTTTCCTTTGAGCAAATCATCCAGAAGCGCAAGTAATGAGCGACCACCAGTTTGGCCGCGCAGGCTATCTAGTCTGCGGGCAATGTAATCGTCAGCGTAATGCTGAAAATCATAATTGAAGCACGTTTTTAGCCCATGCAGAAAAAGGTCATTTTCCTGCTCTAGAAACTGACTCACACCATGAGCCCTTGTTCTGGCAGCCATACTCTTAATACAGACATTAATGAGGTCAGGTTTAACGGCTTTGCAAGATAATCATTGGCGCCACATTCGATAATTTGATCATGATCTTCTTTTCCAGCTTTTGCCGTTAACGCCACTATCGGTACCCGGGCGTATTTTTTCACTTTACCGTCCCGAATGGCTTTTATGAGTTCGTAGCCGTTCATGTTTGGCATCATGATATCGGTTAACACCAAATCCAAATGACTTTCAGAAGCAAGCAGATTCATTGCTTCTACCCCATCTTTGGCAATAACGACATCTGCGCCCCGTTGCTCAAGCGCGCTGGTTAAGGCAAAGATATTGCGCATATCATCATCCACCAGCATAATTTTATATCCTGATAGCTCTGAGTCAGCGAGTGTATTTTTTTCTAACACTTTACGCTGCACTATGGATAACTCAGCTTCATCGCGATGTAGGAAAAGATTGATTTGTTCTAGCAATTTTTCTGGTGAGCGAGCACCTTTTAGAATAATACTTTCCGCCAGGCCGGATAGCGTGTTCTCTTCTTCGGGGTCCAACTCTTTTGCAGTGTAAATAACGACAGGGGGGAGCGAAATATCCATCTGTTTTATGGTTTCAAGAAATGCTAAACCCGTTGTGTCAGGCAAACTTAAATCCAGCACAATCGCATCGTAATTAGACGATTTGAGCGCCGCAATAGCATCCTCACCGTAACCACACACCATGACTTCCGTGGTTTTAGAACCCAACAACGCTGAAATAGCCTGCTGCTGTCCTGCATTATCTTCAATCAATAGCAGTCGACGATGAGGCGTAGTAATAATTCGTTTAACCCGTTCCAATGCGGCTGAAACTTTATCAATCGTCATGGGTTTAGTCAGATACCCCATCGCCCCAAGACGCAATGCATTATTTTGATAGTCCATACCCGATATCATATGAACGGGGATATGGCGCGTTTTAACGTTAGATTTCAAAGACTCAAGAATGGCCATACCGCTAAGATTAGGCAGTTTGATATCCAATAGCACGGCATCAGGTGTAAAACTGTCTAACAACGCCATGGCCAACTCACCACTGGCAACACACACGGCCTGCATATTCAGTCTTTTAGCCGCAGCTCCAACCGCCATGGCAAACGCTTTATCGTCTTCAACAATCAACAAACTGAGCTTATTTGCATCCAATTCTTCGACCTGCTTTTTCAGATCAATAAGCTCATCAGCGTTATCGTCTTGTTTAATAAATTCACTACTTAAGGTTTGGGCCTTTTGCTGAATCCCCTTTTCAGCCATATTTAACGCTGCAGGTAACTTGATGGCTTCAGGCGTATCGAGTTCAGTTGCGATAGTTAGCTCAAACTTACTGCCCTTACCTTTCTCAGATTCCAGCGTGATGCCCCCTTCAAGCAAACTCGCCAACTCTTTTGAGATAGAGAGACCCAGTCCTGTGCCACCATACGCGCGATCGACAGAAGAATCTTCTTGTTCAAAGGCTTCAAATATCCGCTGCTGTTTGGATGCATCTATACCAACGCCGGTATCAGAAACGGAAAGAGAAATCGTATCCGCACTTCGCTGATGTAGAGACAACACGACTTTGCCTTCGCTGGTAAATTTAAGGGCATTTGAAATCAGGTTACGCAGTATTTGCTTTAATCGACTGCGATCAGTCGTCAGCTTGTTAATTTGTATTGAATCTTCAATGCGAATAGTCCAGTCGACTTTTGTTTGTTTAAACAAAGGGTTAAAAGACACATCGAGTTCATCGATAAAGTCGCGCAATGAAAAGGTTTCGATGTTGAGGGTGATTTTCCTGGCTTCAATTTTGGTTAAATCGAGAATGTCTTCAATCAGCATAAGGAGGTCATTACCCGATTGATGAATGGACTTGAGATATTCCAGATTTTTACCTGAAAGTGACGTTTCCTTTTCTAGCAATAACGAAGAGAGCACCATCAGGCTGTTGAGTGGCGTTCTGAACTCATGCGACATGTTTGCGAGAAATTCAGATTTGTAGTTGTTTATTTTAATCAGTTCTGCCGCTTTTGCTTCAAGATCCGTTTTAGCCTGGCTTAATTCGCTGTTAGAGCTATCCAAAGAGACGGTTTTTATCTCCAATTCCCTGGACTGTTTTTGAAGCTCTTCATTTGATACCCGCAATTCTTCTTGCTGCAACTCAAGCTCAGCCGTTTGCTTTTGACTCGCTTGTAACAAGCCCTGATTTTCTTCACGCATGTGAAGACTATACAAACCCTGACTAATCACCTGGCAATAGTTGTCAGCTACAACTTTGTTGGTGAACTCACCATTGTCTGATAAAGCAATCTCTACAATGCCCAATTGCTCAGACTCGAAAACCAGTGGCAAATAAAGCAATTTAGTTGGCACCATACTGCCCATCATGGATTTTAAACGCCAAAATTTTTCGGGTACTTGATCAATGGTAGTCACTTCACCGTTATTCAGAAGTTGTTTCAAAAAGTCTCTATGGGGAACCGGTTTATCGGCGTCCAGTGAGGTCAGCCCCCACTGAGCCACCAACGGCAGGTATTTACCATCAGCGATATACAGGCAAATGCTGGCTGCACTCATGTACTCTGCAAGCTTATTGATAATGGCGTTGTAAACGTCTTGCTTGCTATTTTGGCCAGTAAACGCCATCGACATGTGTTGGAGCAAATTATCCAAGGCAGATTTTTGCTGAGTTTCGTTTAGCAAATCTCGGTGCTTTTTGCCCATCTTGGACAGGTCGCCAGCGAGCTTATTCATCTCACCGTTGCCATAGTCAGAATTATCAACAACTGAAAAATCCATTTTCCCATCTGCAATTTTACGGGACAGTCTGGTAACGCTTTTCACAGACAGCAGCATTTTAGTAACGTGACGCTGTGCTACAACCCATGACAGCAATACGGTAAGCGCTAGCACAACAAAGATAAAACTGATTATTCTGAAGGTTGAATCCTCCAGCGTTTCGCCAACTTGTCTGTTCTGTGCATCGAGCAGGTTGTCGAGCCTGGCGATAGCAGAAATGGCGGGCTCATCATTCACCTTTACTTGT
>Ga0208204_100262_pt1 | contig 16266 bp, 11 predicted proteins | sample DeeseametaMP2252_FD_184173 | JGI IMG/M metagenome (GOLD analysis project Ga0208204, IMG submission 184173) | Marine microbial communities from the Deep Pacific Ocean - MP2252 (SPAdes) | ecosystem: Environmental > Aquatic > Marine > Oceanic | place: West of El Salvador, Pacific Ocean | collected...
CCCCGATTTTTTGATTGCAGTACCAGTTGACCCGAGAGCGTATCGGCGAGCACGGGTGTCACGCCGATAAGGGTCGCCAGTGTCAGTGTGGCGTAGCGACGAAAGCGCCTAATCATTGGCCCATTCAAATCGCGCGGGATGAGGTGCCGCTTCAGTATGAACAGAGTTTGTCAGCGACACTGGTAATCCACCTGATGGGGTAAGCAGGCCGATTAACACTCGTGCCAGGCTGTCCATCGTGCCACCGGTAAAGCGCGCATCTTCATCTTCAGACAGGGCATACACATTCGCATTGTAAGTGGCTAAAACCGCACCCGCACGGGTGTCCAGGCGCGCTTTGTCGTAAGGCATTCGCAGGTAAACCAGAATGCTGCGCTTGCCGCTGGCCTGAACCTGATCAAACAAACCCGGTAGCATGGCCTGCGCTTCATCAAACCCCATCAGTTGTTGCTGATTCGCCGCCATATCCTCCATACCACCAAGCTCAACCAGGCTTGGAGTTGGTGTCATACTGCCAACCACCACGCTGTCTACTTGTTGCAGCGCTGATTTCAGTGACGCTGCGTTAATTTGCTGCAAACTCATACACATAATTTGCTGCTTCGGGCGGTACAACGTGATGTGATACTCAAGGGCGCTGCACACATTCATTTCCGGCATCAAAACCAGTACTTTGTCGCTTGCCGGGATAACATAATCCTTCGCCATGCCAGACAAAGCAGCCACTGCGGCATCAGCCAGTTTTTGGGCTTTTTGTTTGTTAGCAGACAAATTCGCGGCCAATTTTTCTGGCGAGGGTGCTGGCCACTTGGCTAACCCAAAGTGCTGCTTCGTGGCGCGGATGCGTTCAGCAGAGCGGGCAATTTGCTTCGCGTCGAGCTCACCTTTCTGCACTTTTTTTACTAACGCATCAAGCAGCTTATTGAATCGTTTAATGTCTTGTTTGTTGTGCATGGGCAGTGGCATTACTACCACGTCAGTCCCTGCGGCAAAAGAAGCCGCTACCGCATCGGTCTGGTCGAAAAATTTAGCAATACCCGCCATGTTCATAGCGTCTGACACAATGATACCGTCGAAATTAAGTTCGTCGCGTAGAATGCCGGTAAGGATTTTATGGGATAATGTAGCCGGTTTAATTTGCGGGTTGCCATCACGGTCTAGCAGGCTGCTGTCGTCGAGCTGTGGATACTGAATATGCGCCGTCATCACCATGGCGGGCTTGGCTTTAGCGATAATTTGTTTAAACGGATACACATCAACCGCATCGATCACCGCTTTGGTATGGTCGACAACCGGTAAGGCCAGGTGACTGTCAGTATGCGTGTCTCCATGACCGGGGAAATGCTTCAACGTTGCCAGCACACCTTCACCTTGCATAGCCCTAACCTGTGCTTCCCCCATCTCTGCAACGAGTTTTGGGTCCTGACCGAAAGATCGCACGTTGATCACTGGATTTTCGAGATTAGCATTCACATCCACATTGGGCGCGAAATTGGTGTTGATCCCCAACGCTTTAAGTTCCTGCGCTAAGATCTGTCCACTTTCTGATGCGAACCGGGTGCCGTGCTTCGCTTCTGTTGCACCAATCGCCATATTGCCCGCAAAATCGGTGGTAAATACTCTCGGCGTGCGGAACACGCGCCCCCCTTCCTGATCGATAGCGATAAATAAGGGCTGTCCAGCTTTGCTACTGAGTGCCGCTTGTTGCATATCGCTAGTAAGGGCCGCGATTTGATTGGGATAGCGCAGATTCTCACTAAACAAAATCACTCCACCAAGCCCGGTATCTTCAATTAAATCAGCCAATGACTCTGGCAAAACCGTCATGGGCTCACGGCATTTGTCATTGTCGTCGTGACAAAAATAGCGCATGTCGAGCATGAGCTTTTGGGCAATATTCTGGCGAATTTGTGATTTAGAAAATTCAGCACTCATGGCGAGATTCACCTGCATCGGCACGCCCAGTAATACAATCAGAATACGAAATCCGATACGGCGAAAAACCTTGTTTGACAACATCGTTACTCATTACCTTCTTCTTCTACTGGCGAACCGAAGCCGGTCGCACTTTTATCACGGGTAATCTCACCCTGAATCTTTGTTCACGACTATACACATAGTCTGTGCTAGTTTGGACTTACTAACAGCATTCGAGTTCTGTTTCGTAGTGCGTTGTAGTATGTTGCGCCTTTCTACTGCTTTTGCAATACGGATTGCTAACCGGCCAGAGAGCATGAACAAATATATAGAACGTCTTTATAACAGTGGTAACAAATCCAGCCGAAAAATTCTCGGTTTGATGAGTGGAACTTCGTTGGATGGTCTGGATATCGCGCTATGCGACATTCAATACCACGGCCAGCAAACGATAGTGCGGGTAGAGCGCTTCACCACGGTTGAGTACGATGTTGAATTCCGTCTTGCCATTCAGCAAGTTTTTGCCCGCCGGAATGTGGATTTACAGGAAGTCACCCTGTTGAATGGCTGGGTCGCCGACTGTCACGCCGCGCTTATTAATCAAACCCTGAGCAAATGGCAGGTCGAGCCTGAAACCATTGACTGTATTGCCAGTCATGGTCAAACCATTTTCCACTGTCCGAAAGAACAACACGGTTTACCAGACTACGGCAACGGCACCCTACAAATTGGCGACGGTGACCGCCTTGCTACGGCAACCGGCATAATTACCCTCTCAGATTTTCGTCAAAAGCATATTGCTGCGGGGGGAGAAGGTGCGCCGTTGGCGGTGTATGGCGACTATCTGGTGTTTGGGAGCGAAAGCGAAAACCGGGTGCTACTAAATATCGGAGGCATCGCTAATTTCACCTGGCTACCCGCTGGTCAGCAAGCCACTGACGTTTTCAGTACCGACATTGGACCGGGTAACACGATTCTCGATGCTTTTGTGTCGAAACACTTTTCGCATTTGCGCTACGACAAAAACGGCGAAATCGCGAAGCGTGGCGCGGTGAACGAAGCACTGCTGAACGAGCTACTACGCTTCGAATTTTTTGATGCGCCCGTGCCGAAAACAACCGGGCCGGAAGTATTTAACCTTGAGTATTTGCATCAGTCTCGTTTACACAGCCAAACACTGACCCTACCCAAAGAGGATGTTGTGGCTACGCTAACGGCTTTCACTGCCAAAGCGATTGCCAATGGCATTGTTGATGCCGTTCAAACAAGTACAGATACCACTGTGTATCTAAGTGGCGGAGGCGTACACAATCCAACGTTGACCTCGGCAATCCAAGCGGACTTGCCAGCTAACTTTACAGTGAAAAACCTCGCTGAGCTTGGAATCGACCCTGATGCAAAAGAAGCGCTGTTATTCGCCATACTGGCGAATGAAACGCTTGCAGGGGGCCCTTGCTTCAAAGACAACCGCTACGGCATTCCTGAAACCACGATGGGTAAAATTAGTTTGCCTTAACATTGTTTCATAGCATTTAAGTACAAACTAAATACACCAATTTATTAAATTTTGTCGTGACTTCATAAAGTCATGATTTATTTTAGTAATAAATTCAATTAGGTAGACAAACTTTATCCTTTTGACTAACTCACAATTCATTCCAGTGAAAGTAGTATAGTTATGATATTTAATAATAAAGCGCGAGACTACTAATGTTTGCCCTGAAAAAGACCTACGAAAATCATATCGCGAAACTTTCTCAAGATGCGAATCAGTACAAAGCCTTCTCCGATACCGTAAAACGTCACAACGCGTATGTTATCTTCACGCCTGATGGTATCGTAACTGAAACCAACGATAAGTTTGCCGCTATCTTCGGCTTCTCTGCCAACGAACTTATTGGTCAGCATCACAGCAGCCTGTGTTTCGACGAATATAAGAATTCTCCTGAATACGCTCAAATGTGGCGCGATTTGCACAGCGGGCGCGCCAGCACCGGTCAGTTTCGTCGTCGCCATCGTAGCGGCACGGCTGTTTGGCTGGAAGCATCGTACGACCCTATCGTTGACGACAACGGAGTCATTACCAACGTACTGAAGATTTGTGCTGATATTACAAAACAGATTGAAACCGCTGAAGCGAATAAAGCTATTTCCGATGCCTTAGACCGGTCTATGGCTGTTATCGAATTCGAGCCAGACGGCACTATTCTGACAGCAAATAATAACTTCTTATCAACAGTAGGCTATACCCTCGACGAGATTCGCGGCAAGCACCACCGTATGTTCTGCTACGACGACTTCTACATCGACAATCCTAATTTCTGGGACAGACTTGCTTCCGGTAAGTTCGAGTCTGGGCAATTCAAACGCAAAAATGCCGCGGGTGAAATGTTATGGCTTGAAGCCACATATAACCCGATTTACTCACCTGATGGCCGGGTGATAAAAATCATCAAGTTTGCTGCTGACATTACCAAACGAGTCAACGAGCAAAACAATATAGCCAGAGCGTCTGAGCATGCTGTGGCTATTTCAGAAGAGACCTCGCAGATTGCATTGCGCGGCACCGAGTCACTGGCGAACTCAGTGCAGGTTTTCAATGCCACGTTGCAGGAAGTAGACGATGCCAATGAACTGATTGAACGATTGACTGCGCAATCCGCCAATATCGAACAGATTGTTTCGACCATTCGTGGTATCGCTGATCAGACCAACCTGCTGGCACTGAACGCTGCTATTGAGGCTGCCCGCGCTGGTGATCAGGGCCGTGGATTTGCCGTGGTTGCCGACGAAGTTCGTCAGCTGGCCAAGCGCACCAGCGACTCCACCATTGAAATTGAAACCGTGGTGGGTGAGAACAAAGGCCTGGCACAGCAGGCCCGGGATAAGATGTCTGAAGTAAAAAAAGACGTTGATGCCAACGCAGAACAAATCCAGAGCGTACAAGCCGTAATGGATGAGATATATCAGGGTGCGGTTAGCGTGTCAGAAAACGTTGCCCGCATCATGACCCAGTAAGTCCAATCGACTAGGAGCACGGATGCTCCGCCTTTCTTAAGCCGCCTCAACCGGCCTTTTCTCAACCTATCTTGTCATTGTGTTCTCATACACATTTGCCTGCATACCCAGTTCAGCAACCAGAGACTCAAGCTGCTTTCGGGTGATCTGACCCGGCGAGCCATGCTCAAAAAAGTACCCCCTTATTTTCCGCTGTTCAGAACTATTCAACCCTTTAGCAAACGTAACAATAAAGTATCGCTTACTGCCTTTGAAATCTGCCGGGGTTGGCACGCTGAAGCGTTTATCCTGAAACCAGCGTAGCATCACATCACGACTACCCGGACCAACAAACAGCGAAATTTCAGTATCAACTGATACCTTCGCGCTGATGTCACAGAGTGAGTCTGTCACCTGCACCGGTGCAAAGCGATATTCGCTCACTGTTTCAACGGGCTGGATATCAAATTTCCCACTGCTGCAATTGTCGCTGTAGCGTGCAGAAAGCGTAAGCTGCGGGCTTTCTTTGCTTACCATGACGGCAGGTAGTGGTTCTGAACTGGCCTTGGGTACTGGCAGCGCTTGCTTGCTGTCGAAGGTATACAAAGTAGTGGCGAGGGCACCTACGGCTAACGCGGCAGCCGTCAGCCACACCCAGTGGCGTTGGCTCTTTTTCTCCGGTTGATGGCTGTTGTCCTGGGGCTGATGGGACACTTTCTCCGGCTGAAGGCTATTGTCCTCGGGCTGAAGGCTCTTTACCACCGCAGTAGGTGTGGGAGTGTCAGGAGCAGGCGTTGCCTTCGCCGCCGCCACTAAGCCCATAACGCCAGCAGGATCCGGCAGATACATGGGTACATCATTTAAGTGCGAGAGTGTTCTGAAGTTAACCCCGTCAATGTTCGAAATATCCGGCTTGTTTTCCTCCGGAACAAAGAACAGGATCTTACACTCCTCTTTCCACTGCGACAGCTGTTCAGAGGCCTGTGCAATCTTTCGGGGTACCTCATCAACCGCCACAATCGTTTCATCGGCGGTTTTTATCGCGCCGGTGGCGCAAAATATTTCATCGCCCGGCTGAGGGTTTCCATCACCCAGCAAATCCAGGTAATAACAGATGTGAGCAAAATAAAACCCTAACTGCCAGCTATTGCCCTGCGAGATTTTTTCGCTTAAATCTATACGGTAAGGGCCTTTGCCAAATTCCGCTTCAATAACGCCCGAACCCAGCTTCACAAAATTATGGTAGCTGTTGGTAATGGGGCAAGGCTCAGAAAAGCCGCCAGCGGTAACCATAGAATTTGGCACAGCGTCAGGCAAGGCGTACAAATTGTTGACTGCCACTAAACCCTGCGTTGTTGCTACAAAAACATGAATGGTCACGCTACGTCCTTTTAATTCATTACCACAATACTAGCGTCTGCATCTGTCAGCGCTTTCAATGCCGGATCGGTATCCTCAAACAGGTTCTGCGTTTTACCGTCGATAAGCGGCGGAAATTCTACCTGATAAATACAATCATCACTTTCAATGTGCAGGGTAACGCCTTCACTGCAGTGGCTGTCGGTTGGAAACTTTACCGTTAAAATAACATACACCTGAGATGTCACCACCGGGTCGCGACTAAAGGCAATGGCGAACTTATCCGACTCACGCCCTGGCATTGCCTCGCTGGTACTGGCGGCGGCCTGAGCAGGGCTGTATTCATAGGCGAGTTGGCGAACCAACTGCAGATATTGCCGTCGCAGCAGCAGCGACGCACTCACCTTTTTCATTAGCTCAGCTTTATTCGCACCGGCTTTGCCACTGGCCAGACGGATAAGATCGTTAAACATCAGTGTAGGTGTCGCGCTCTCATTCTCCGACAAGCGTTGGGTCACCTGGTCGTAGTGCCGTTTGGCGGTAAAAATTGCCTGAGCCTGACCACGATCGTTGTTAAACATGCACATCTCCATACATACTTTGGAATCTGTCGCTGAATATAGAAACATCAGAGGCAAAAATCTGATCGGCGTTGTCGTTCCCTAAAAATTCTGCCACGTTTCCGGTGTGACTGGCTAGCAGTGCAGCAAGCTTGTTCAGCTGTTGTAAGGCGTGGTAATAAGGGTCGCAGTCATTTTCGTGAGGCATAGTTTTAAAACCGGCCTTATTGTTAGCTTTAAACCGTCTGGCATTGTCATCCAGACACGCTTTTAATGCAGGCCACTGCAGTGCGGCCTGCTCAAGCTTTGCGGGCATGGCACTGCTCTCAGTATTCACCACGTGCTCTATCAGCCAGGCTTTTACTGTTTCAGGTGGTGCAGGCAATTGCGTAATTAACTCGCTCAGTACCGTTTGTGGCATGGGCAATAGCAATACATGATGCATACAGCCACGTACCTGAATAATCGCCTCAGCACTGTCGCCTACCTGATTCAGGTAGGCCTGATAGCCGCCATCAGGTAGCGCGCTGAGCTTTTCAGCCACGGCCGCCGCAGATTTCCGTTTCGCCTGAGAAAGCACCGCCTGCCAGGGCCCGAAAACCTGTAATCGCAGCAAAGTATGGGTAAAGCGTGCAAGGTGGGTTTTGTGAACCACCAGGGGTTTAAGTAGCTGAGCCTGAGCCTGGGTTAGACACTTTGGCGCCTCGGTAAGTGAGGCAAGGCTGATTTCCGTTTCCACATCATCAAACAGGGCAGACTGCACAAACTCGGGGGAGAACTCGTCATCCGGTTCATTGCCGCCCGATACATCTATCCGGCCTAAATCGAGCTCACTGTTATCAGTATTGTAGCTGCTGGTAACACCTGTGCTAGCACCAAACCGCGCTGCGTTCTGCAGCTTAATCACCGACAGCGCAAATAAGGTATCGAGCACATCATCCACCGCCGTTTCAAAACGCACGTGGCTGGGCTTGTTAGCGCTGTCATCTTCATTGGCCTGCTGCCAGAACAGCATCACCGCAGCATCGTTTACCGCTTCTGGCGTAAGAGCCTGCTGGTTCAACCAATCTGCCACATAGCGATAACGGTTATGCTCCTGAGCTTCAGGCAAGTGGTCTTTCAGGTAATCGTACAGGCTTTTTTGCAGCTGCTTCGCCAGAGCATCAATGTCTGACACGTTACCGTTGCGCAAGCTTTTCAGGTGCTGCACGTGCTCGGGATTAATGCTGGCGATGAACTCCATCATAACGGCCAGTATACCGCTACGGGTGGGCGAAATATCAAATACCGTGTTGCCTGACTCAAGGTGCAGCACACTGTCAGTCATTTCTACCTTGCAGTCGCCTGACTTCCAGGGTTGGGCAAAGGCATGTCTGAATGCGGCGGGGGAGGTAATATCGTCGAGCCAGAAAAAACGGTAAAGCGGTTCGTTATAAAGCGGGTCAGAACAGGCCTGTTGAACCGCCCAGCTTAAAAAACACAACTCCCGGCACAGAAATCCATAGTTACGACAGCAGATGTGCTGCACCACTTTATCGATATCGCTGTCGTGATGCTTTCGGGGCGCATCCAGACTGTCGTCTGAGTACCGGGAAATCTGTCGCAGGCCATCAAACAGGCTCAACAACGATTCACTCACGCCGTATCCCACTGTTGTTATCATTGCTGTTCCCTGTTGGTTGATGCGGCGTTAGTTTATCGAGAGTGTTTACTGGTATACCGACTCCCACTTGGCCACTTTCGCTTCCTTGCTCAGCCTGAAATAGGCTGGCTGAACCTGCGGCGCTGAATAGGTTTTAGTTTGCCCGCTAGCAGAACCTCTGGTCAAGTTATGAACACGTAACTTTTGCAGTTTTGCCACTCTGGGATCGCTGCTTACTGCATAGTCAGCGTCATCCTGCACGTCGTAGCGGCTAACCCGGGCTACGGTGGTGGTTTTACGTTTTATCGGAAAGTCGTCCAGCGCGACAGCCGGTTTTCTTTCGCCATAAGCTTTATTGTCATACATTTCGTCATCAAAGCCAGCAGCCAGATAATCCTTCTGATAGGTCAGCACTTTATTCACGTAGGGGCGGGTTGCCGGGATAATGCGGTAGTTGTTGTACTTGTCGCGCACTGCCGAACCGCCGTTGTAGTGAGAAAGGGCTATATCCACCCGGCCTCCATAGGTGTTTATCAGCTGTTTAATAAACTGCACCCCCAATGAAATGTTCACTCGGGGATCGTACAGGCGGGACGCAGACACCGAAAATTCCCCTTCTGCCGTGGCAGGCATAATCTGCATCACCCCTTTTGCGCCCACATGACTTAAAGCGTAGGGGTCGAAATTCGATTCCACACGGGCAATGGCCAGTGCCAGTGAGGGCGATACGCCCTGCCGGTTAGCTTCATCAATAATCATCTGCTCAATATCAGACTGTTTGTACAGGCTATAGGCATGAGTTGCTGCGCTTATCATTAACAGCAAAGCGGTAACTAATGCCTTCACAGAAAGTGAAAATACAGGGTTCATGGTAGTTGCTCCAGTCGTGTTTGCCATGCATCGTTAAGCAGGGTTATAGAAAGGTTTGGATGATTTATTTGCGCTTTAGCCGCCATAACATCCTGCATAGGCAAACTAGCCGGTACCGCAAGAAACACAGGCTGCTCAGTTTCCAGCGCTTCCGCTGAATACACCGCTAAAGACTGGGTGTAAATTTGCCCCTGATGCAAAAACAAAAACTGGGGTTTCTCCTGCGCAGCGGGCGATTCCGATTCTGATGTCTCGGTAGATTTGGTGAGTTTTATATGTTCATCGGTTTGTGGTGCGGTTATCTTAGCAGCTTCATCCACGCTGACATCAGCGGCCGATTCACTGCCCGGCATGCTCATAGACAACAGCGCGACGATAAGAATGGCGAAAAACGCCATCGACAAACCCAGCGCGACTTCTGTCATCGCCTGTGTGGTTGTATCCTGATTGATTGTGCTTTGCATAGTCACCTCCGAAGAGGGCTATGAGAGGATTTGGGGGATTATTTGCGGTATGGCAACCCGGCGCGAGCGCCGGGAAAACAAAGAGTAAAAGGGAAAAACGTGCCTGCGGCACAATATTGCGCTGCGCGCATAAAGGGAAGCGCCGATGGCGCTAGTCCTGGGCTAAACGAAAGCCGTAGTAAACGTAGCGGTCAGTCACACCAGCCCTAAGACGGTTTGATGCGCGCACGCTACGCGGAGAACTGACCCACGAGCCGCCCCGGACAACGCGCCGACTGCTGTCGCCGCGCTGCCAGGCACTTCCATCGGTCGGCGCGCCGCTATAACTCTCGTTCGAGTAATCAGCTGTCCATTCCCACACATTGCCATGCATATCGTAGAGTCCTAATGCATTTGCCTGGTATTGTCCAACAGGCGCTGTGAATACATAACCATCATTACATTCAGCTTTAATAGACCACGAATCACCGTCAGGATGGGTTTTGTTATCAGCCACATTGCCGTACCGGCAAAGTGAATCGCTATCATTCCCGAATGCATACTTATTATTGCTGCCTGCTCTGGCTGCATACTCCCACTCAGCTTCTGAAGGGAGCCTGAAGGACTCGCCGGTCTGCTCGTTCAGCCATAAGATGAAAGCGACAGCATCATTGTGACTTACGCATACCACAGGATGGTTATCACTCTGTGATAAGCCCTTATACTGTGCATTACGCCAATTAACACCCGCAGACCATTGAAACTTCCCGCCACTCTATGCGTAGCACCCCTGATTGCCCCCTGCATTTTTTTCCGCATCAGTGCGATAGCCAGTGGCATTGACAAAAGCGGTGAACTGCGCACGGGTGACCTCTGTAGTCATCAGCGAGAAACTATTAATGTTCACATTGTGGCGGGGTTTCTCATCGTCATCGCATTCTGAATCACCGGTGCTACAACCCATCATGAAGCTGCCTGCTGGAATGGGCTTCATGCTGTTAATCAATGCGATAATCGGTTCTGGTAAGGCACGCTCTAGCTCATAACGGAAGGTATCATCTTTACTGTTTAATCGGATAGTATCCGTTCGGGTTTCATAACCTTTCTGGCTGATTTTCACCGTGTATTCAGCAGGGACTAATTTAATGCCGTCACGGTATTTTTCTTTAATGTTGGTTATCTGAATGGTGGCATCTGCCGGGCTAGTTATTATATTGAGCGGTACCTTGCTGTTTTCCAGTTTTATATTATCAATGGCCTCATTTGCCTGACTGACATACTGGCCCTGCTGCTGGCTGGCGATATATTGCTGATAAGCATTAATCGTGTTGGATGATTTTGCGGCATTCCAGGCTTCATCATCCTGTTTCTTCACTTTGGCGATATCGGCTGCTTCACGTTTAGCTTCGAGTATGGCTTCCAGTTTAGTTAGCAGGATAGTATCCACTGCCCCCGTCACCATCAGGTTCTGGCTTTCCTCAAACGCCTCAATGGCCTTTTGCGTACGGGCATCGAGCTTGCCGCTCTCAGCAACGACATAATCGAGTTGTTTGAGGTAGCTCTGTGCTTTTTTAATTTGTGCTGCCCGCTGCTCTTCGGCACTGAGTTTGGCTAATCGCGCTGCTTCTTCCAAATTCGCTTTGCCCTTTTTCGCCGCCGCCGCATGTTCGCCCTGTGGCCAGTTTTTCAGGTACAGGTCGTAACTATCGATGCTATTGAGTTTTTCAGCCTGATTCCACGCACCCTGCTCATTTTTTCTGGCGATTTCGGCTTGTCGTTCCTGTTCCTGCATCTGCTGGTAATAACCAAAGCCGAAATAACCGCCGCCAGCCAACACGATGAGCAAAGCTGCAATGCCTACCCACTTTCCAACTCCTCCAGGAGCGGACTGTTCAGGTTTAGCAACGAAGGTGACATCATCATCTTTGGTGTGTGGGGAAACGGCTTCTTGCTGAGCTGAAATTCCCTTAGCAGCAAGAATGGACTGGAGTTCTGCCTTTGTTTTGCCCGTGCTTACTTCGCCCACTTCCACCAACACGTTTATTTGCTGAGGCGATAGCTCATCACCCCGAGCGATGGCGATATTGATATTTGCCACCCATTGTTGAAATGCCTTTTGCTGCGGGCTTTGGTTTGCTTGCTTTTCTTTTACCTGCTCAATGAGTGTTTGCAGGTCATCACTACTCAAACCGCCAAGGTCGGCCAATGCCTGCAAAATGGGTAAATCAGCGTTTTTGACTTCGCCGTTGCTTTGTAAAAGCTGTATGATTTTTTGTTCAAGAGGTTTGAGTTCGGGCTTGATGTCGTCTGTACCGCCTACCCAGGTGCCCGTAGCATCATCAGCGCTTGCGCCTTGTTCACTCACATCCTTTACAGCTTGTTGGTAAAGGTTAAGAAACTCACCGGCATCGGCAGGACGGTCTTTTTCGTTTTGTGAGACGGCTTTATCAATTAGCTCACTTAATGTGCTACCGACTTCCGGTGCGTAGTGAGAGATATCCTCAAACTTTCCTACCGGCAACTGGCCTGTGAGCATGCGGTAAGCGATTACACCCAAACTGTAAACGTCTGAGGCGGGGGACACGTACTTCGCACTTTCGCGCTGCTCAGGGCTCATGTAGTTTCGACTACCCATGCCCACGCCACTCTGGCTATATTCAGCATCCGGCAGTTTGGCGATACCAAAATCGCACACCTGTACATTGCCCTGTTCATCAAACAAGATGTTTGCCGGTTTTAAATCCCGGTGAATCAATCCGGCTTCATGCACCTGCGCCATGGCTTTAAGCAGTTGTTCCAGAATAGTGAGCGCCCGGTGAGCCGGTAACTTGCGGGGGTGCTGACTGGCAGGAATTTCTTCCAGCCGACCACGGCTGAAAGCATCCTTGCCAATTTCACTCTCAAGGGATTTTGGCAGGTAAGGCATCACATAGTAAGGCGTGCCATCATCCAGCTCGTCATACTCTTTGATGTTTACTATGAAAGGATTGTGAGAAAGGTTGTGCAGCGTGCGGGCTTCAGCCATGAAGCGTTCTCGCAGAATGCCCCCCGCATCCTGCGAGGCACTGGTGATCTGCCCAGCCAGGTTCGCATCCTTTACCCGGAATACCTTGATGGCCACCTGCACGCCCAGGCGTGGATCTTCAGCCAGATAAACAGCACCAAAGCCGCCAGCGCCGAGTTCTTTTATGATTTTGTATTTGCCGATACTTTCCATGATGGGCGACTACTTATGTTGCTACGATTAATTTTTGAGCAACATTTACTCTACCGGATACCGGTTAATATTCAATAATTAATCGTTGATGAGATACACCTTTACTCGACCCGCACTAAGCGAAAACCGAGATCATCACTGCGTTCATCTTTTGCGAAAGATTGCCTGGTTGAAAGTTTGATTAATGACGGACTGCTGTTCCATGCGCCACCGCGTTTAACCAGCTCTCCACATTTTCTCGTGTCGGGCCCCTTGGTTAAAAGCTGATCGCTCCAGCAGGAGTCGGTCATCTCCCACACATTTCCCAGCATGTTATATAACTCGTTGTCATTTTGTGTGTAGGAGTAAGCCACAGCAGGGCGTTTTATATTTCTGCCACAACCAAAGCAGTTGGCCTGTTCTTTACCAATATAATTGCCCCAGTAATAGATGCTGTCAGCCTTTCCGCGGGCAGCAAATTCCCATTCCTGCTCAGTGGACAAGCGATACTTATTTCCGGTAAGTTTATTTAGCCAGGGAATAAAATCTCCGGTAACGTCTTCGTAGCTCACATTTATAACAGGCATGTCGCCACGGCCCCAAAAACGATCGCCGGGTGTGTGCGAACAATAACCAGCTTGCACGCAACTGTCCCACATGGCGAAAGACACTTCCCCTTGTGACATGTAGAAGTCTTCAACACTAATGCTAACCTGTCGGGCTTCCACTTCTTTACAGTCATTGTCTGCAGTGCTGCAGCCGAGTTGTTTCTGACCGCCCTTAATCAATGAGAACTTGCTTTCCCACTCCTTAACCAGCTGACTCATAAAGAGTTCCTTCGACGCCTTTGGCTTCGGTTTTGCGGGCTCCACGTCATACGCAAAGAAATAGCCCCCGACGCCAAGTACACTAGCCAGAATTGGAACAATGAACAACGCTGGGCTCTTTCGCTTTGTTTCCTGAGGAGGTACAGGCTTATCGACAACCTTGGAAGCAGGTCTGGGGTCAGAGGCTGGTTTGGATTTCGGGGCCGGGTTTACTTCAGGAGCAGGCTTTTTCTCGGGGGCCGATGCCGCCTTCTTTACTTTGCCTGCATCAAGAATTGCTTCGAGCTCAGCTTTTGATTTGCCGGTGGTAAGCACACCAGCTTCAATGAGTACCGTACGCTCCGCCGCAGTTACAGCCGCTTTATTTCTGACGGTTGCCAGCCAGTTCGACAGTGCTTTAAATTGAGGATCCTGACTGCTTTGCTGCTCGGCTATCTGCACGATAAGCTGTTCAAGTTCACTGGCGCTCAATCCGCCTAAATCAGCCAGCGCCTGAAGTATGGGTCGATCGCTGGTGCGGATTTCGCCGTTACTTTGTAGCAGCTGAATGATTTTCTGCTCAAGAGGCTTAAGCTCTGGTCTGATATCGTCAGTGCCACCTACCCAAGTACCGGTACTCTCATCAGCGCCGCTGCTGTTTTTCCCTTCCAGCGTTCGTAGAGCACTGAGCATGGCTGCACCATCAACAAAGCGGTCATCTTTCTGCTGACTTAAGGCTTTTAAAATAAAGTCATTCTGCGCTTCGGTCAGGCCGGGCTGGTAATGGATTGGGTCGGCATAGCGGCCTTCCGGCAGGGTGCCGGTTATCATGCGGTAAGCGAGTACACCGGCACTGTAAATGTCACTGCGGGCATCAACATGCTTCGCGCTCTGGCGTTGTTCTGGCGCCATGTAGTTTCGGCTACCCATGCCAATGCCACTGTAGCTGTGTTCACTATCTGGGACTTTGGCGATACCGAAGTCACACAGCTTTACCGCACCGTGTTCGTCGAACAATAAGTTGGCGGGTTTAATATCACGGTGGATAAGCCCTGCTTTGTGCACGTCTTTTAGTGCAATCAGCAGTTGTTCGAGGTAAAGCCAGCATTGGGTAAGGGGTAATCGCCGGGGCTTGTCTTCCGGGTCGAGTTCGGCAATCACCTGTGCGTCGGTGGCATCGCTGCCCAGTTCGTTTTTCAGAGAACGAGGCAAATAAGGCATGACGTAATAGGGTGTGCCGTCGTCAAGCTCATCGAAGTCAAACACTTCAACAATATGAGGGTTGCGCTGCAGCTTTCTTAAGGTACGGGCTTCGTTGAGAAAGCGCCCTTTTAACACTTCACCGGCATCACCGGTAGCGGTTGTGGCTTGTTGAGCGACATTTTCATCACGAATACGGAAGACTTTAATCGCAACCTGTTCGCCCAGGCGCGGATCTTCAGCCAGATAAACAGCACCAAAGCCACCTGCGCCGAGCTCTTTTATGATTTTGTATTTGCCGATATTTTTCATGCTATTTCTAATACCCGAGCTTAAAATCCAACTGCACAAACATACCGGTTTGTTTTACAGCCTCACCATTCACAACCTTCGGTTTATATTTCCATTTGCTTAGTGCTTTTCTCGCTTCACGGTCGAAGATTCGTTCGGGTTCAGCTTTTATCACCGCAATATCTTCTACGCCGCCTTGCTCGTTAATAGTAAAAGATAGCTGGACCCAGCCTTCTTTGCCGTCTCTGGCCGCTTGTGGAGGATAACGAGGGTCAATTCGCACAATCGGCGTAGCATCATTTTTGTTGTCCAACTCGGGTTTCGGCGCTGGTTCCTCTGTTGTCGACACGAAATCCTGTGACAGTGAAGGTGGAGGTATTTGCGCAGGAGTTATTGCAGGCTTGTCGAATACAACAGGTTTCTTCTCAATATTAGCACCAACAACCTTCACAACTTCTTTAAGCGAAATACTTAAGCTGTTGTTTGCCCGGCTGAGTACATACCAGCCTCGGTATGTCTGATAACCCTCTTTACTGACTTCGACTTCGTAGCGACCGCTATCTAGTGCCATGCCATACTGATAGGGCGGGCCAATATTAAGAATGCGCACCCGCGCATCATCCGGTATGGTATTCACGTAAAAAGAAACCCGCTGCGCAGCTCTTCTGGCCTCATCTTCTGCTTCAAGTTTGCGTTTTGATGAGCGGGCATCGGTAATGTGTTCACCACGGGGCCAGGCATCGATATAAGACTGAAAGGCTTCTATGGTGTTCTTTTCAGCTGCCGCACTCCAGGCTGCCGCCTCTTCTTTCTTTGTCTGTTCAAGTTTGCGTTTTGCTGCGGCGGTGTCTTTTGCTATTTGATTAGCAGCCATTTGTTGCTGTTGATCATAGTAGTAGTATCCGCCACCTGCCAGTCCAATAAGCAGGCAAATCAGAATCATAGGAACTAGTTTTCTTTTCTTTTCAGGCTCGGCGGCAGAAGG
>Ga0208204_100263_pt1 | contig 16243 bp, 2 predicted proteins | sample DeeseametaMP2252_FD_184173 | JGI IMG/M metagenome (GOLD analysis project Ga0208204, IMG submission 184173) | Marine microbial communities from the Deep Pacific Ocean - MP2252 (SPAdes) | ecosystem: Environmental > Aquatic > Marine > Oceanic | place: West of El Salvador, Pacific Ocean | collected...
GTGTTGTAGGTAATTTGCGGATTACCATTGTTGACATGAATCCCCGCATACGCATTTTCAATGATAAGGTTATTGCTGATGTCCGGCGAACCACTATTGACATACACCCCATACTGACAGTTGCTTAGCCGGTTATTACTAATCTCATCCGGCGCGCCATTTGTTCGAACACAATATTGCGCATCACTGATATGCGCATGCCGAATGGTACTGCCTGCACTGCTGGAGTTCAGATAAATGCCCGCCCAGCTCTCAGCGCCGCCGGCAGATGCAGCTATAACGGGAAGATCTGCACTTCCTTCGACTACTAACATTCCATTGATTGTTGCTGAAATATCCTGCGCAAAATACAACTCGACACCAGCGTCAATGGTTAAGACAACCCCATTGGCGACGGTAATATTGCCATTTATGTAATAAGGAGAGCCATCTTTTGATAAAGTCGCATCATTAGTAATCGTTTGCTCTTCGAGCTCAGTGTTTGCGCACAGAGGGGCAGATAAAAAAGCAAAAATCAAGCATGGCTTAAGTAAATTAAAGCGTAACCAAGACATCCGACATCCTTATCATGGTGTTAAAATCCTGTATATCACTGTTTCGATTACCTTAATGATGGTGCTAAGGGAGTAACAATGTTTATTTTTTATACAAAAAATAGTACCAAAAAGGTTCTTTAATGCAAGCACTACCTGAGTACTTTTTAATCTTTAAATAGTATCCGCTTAGTGCTCTCGCCTAATCATTAGCAAACACTCATCGATCACCGGACGGATACTCTGTTTCGGTATTTATTGGTCATAATATTTCTGAATCTGATTTAAAAAATTACAATGAACAACCCCAGGAATAAAGAAATACGGAAATGCCCCATCAGATGGGACATTTCCGAGCTATCAGACACTGCTTATTGGGCTACCTTCCAGGTATCATCTGTATTTTTCAATACGCCGCTGGCTTTACGGGTAGTGCCATCCATTAAGTGAATGATGTTGCGGGCATCTTCTGCATGGCGCCACAAAAAGTCTGATTTGCCGTCGCCATCGTAATCACCAATGTTAGCTATTTGCCAGTTGGTATCAGCAACAGTGCTGATCATTGCACTTTCCCTGATCTGCCCGGCTTCCATGAAATACACCCAGTTTTCACCGCTTACCTGATTGCGCAGGATGATATCGTCGGTGCCGTCGCCATCCAGGTCTCCTGTTCCGGCTATGTCCCATTCGGTATTGACAGTGTTTAACGTATACCGGCTTACAATGGAACCACCTTGCATTAACCATATATAATTAACCCCGGATACCGAATGGCGCCAAATGACGTCATCATCGCCATCGCCATCAATATCACCAGTTGCGACTATCTCGTAATCCGTGTCGGCGACCAGAAGCGAAGGCAGGCTGTCACGAATTACACCTGCGTCCATTAGGTAGAACCATGTATCGCCACGGTTTATGTTGCGCCAAAGTACGTCACCTTTACCATCGCCATCAAAGTCGCCACTGCCTGCTACCCGCCAGTCTGTTGCGCCGACATAGTTAAGCGTATACCGCGACTTGTAGACCGCCCCATCCATGAGGTAAATAAAGTTTTGCCCGGTGTCATTATTTCGCCAGAAAATATCCGATTTGCCGTCAGCATCGTAATCGCCCTGGCCAACCATATCCCACGCTGTTCCCGGTACTACGTTGATTGGCGTTACTGCAGATGTCTGAGTACCATTCATTTCCCACAGGAAATTCCAGCCCTTGGTATAGCCACGCCATAAAAGGTCTGACTTACCATCGCCGTTTAGATCATTTTTTATAGTTAGCGGGATATCAGAGCGTACAAATTGTGCCAAGACAATCGCCCCATTTTCATGTAACCCTGAAACTTCTATCGTTTCACTATCGGTTCGGATGAAATCGTCGAGTACAGTATTAAAATAGTCTCCACTGAAGGATAAAAACTGCCGGTCACTGATTAAATTGCTTGCAAAAGAGGTCGTTACAGCCTGGTATTCAGGTCCAGTGAACAAACACTCTGGCGTCAGTTTATTTTTCGTCACGGCATTAAACTGGATAGTGCCATCATTATCAGTTACCGAAACCGCAATCTCTTCTGATATGTCACCGCAGCCATCGTAGCCAACCGTTACCAACCACCAACCCAGCGCATTAAAAAGCTCATCGGCATCGGCGATACCATCACCGTCTGAGTCGGCTAACAGCGGATCCAACAGATAAGTCACTTCCTCTTCGTCAGTAAGGCCATCATTATCATCATCGGTGTCTGCCTGCATGCCTGTGGTGATACACTCATCATCACAATCATCCGGTGATCCATCGCCATCACTGTCGGTTAATCCATTGAGAGGGATCAGTGGATAAGCATCGTTAAGGTCTGGTACGCCATCATTGTCGTCATCTGCATCACAAACATTACCGCCGTCTCCGGCATTGTCTGAATTGAATTGATCACTGTTGCTGTTAAACGGGCAATTATCCAGATGATCAACAATACCATCTGCGTCATAGTCTGTGTTTAGCGGTGAACTAGCCTGAGTGTTAAATATACTGGTAATCCCCAGAGTGCTGGTTACCACTATGTCGGCTAATCCGTTGTTACCTAAATCCGACGTAAGAATATCGAAAATGTCGCTACCCAGAGAATATCGCCAGTCGTCATCCAGAGTGTCGCCCTGAATAACTATAAGCTGATGACCATCACTGAGTATTATTTCTTTATTTCCATCCCCATTGGTGTCGGCAAGTGCAAAACCTTGCAGACTGCTTGTTACCGCGATATCGGTTTGTTCTACAATAAGATTGAGTGCCGCATCAAACACAAATAACGAACCGGCCTGACTATCCCAGGCAATAATTTCTTTTGTTTCATTATCTCGTACGTTGCCGATGAGGAAATCCAGCTTGGCACCATCGTTAAACGTAGCCGTGTATAACTGCGTACCGTTGCTATCCAATACCACTAGTTGCGATGCTGCCTGGGCGGAACCGCCGGAGGTTATAGCCGCAATGATTTCGGTATGACCATCGTTATTCAGGTCTGCAAAGCTGTGCTTTACCTTACTGCCGCTACCTTCCGATATAATGCTTTGAGTAAGTTGCTCGTAACCATTTTCATTAATCACGATAGTGTAAAGTTCGCTGTCTTCGGTAACCGTTCCATCGCCCAACACGCCGCTACCTGAATTACCGGTATTACATGCACTAACACTAAGCACAAAATCATAAGTCTCGTTGTTGTTCGGGTCTGCTACAGACACGTCTTCCAGGCATGGTCCTATTGCGTAATACCATTGCTGGGTATCAGTAGTTAGATCCCATACCGCAATACCTCGTGGCATTCCTAACGATATGGAGTTATAACCCACAGCCAGTCGGTTATCTCCCAGATAGCTTACGCCCCAGGCACTTGAGTCCGGACCTCCGCTACTAATCAGACTATGCAGTAACGTACCGTCATACCGATAAACATAAACAGCCATGTTTGATGAGTTTGACGTGCCGACGATAATTTCAACACTGTCGTCACCGTTAATATCTTCCAGGATAACGCGTTGTTGCGTATCTTCGGGCAGTGGTTGCGATGGAAAGGCCATGCTTCCATCGGCATGGTAAAAGTGCATTTGATTTGCCGCAACGGTCACCAATTCTAACTCCCCATCGCCGTTTACATCACCCGTTGCACTGTATACAGGCTGAACGTCAAATGCTGAACTCCAGGCAAAATCAAATGGCATGGCTGTTTGTAGGTAATGTTCGGAGTCGTCTCCAGTACCGGCCATATTGCCACCGGGGTAACGCCAGCCAGGCAACACATCGTCATTCTTAGAACGGTTAGGATCGGTTGGGTACGCGTCTACACGATCAATCACTCCGTCATTGTCAAAGTCGCCGGTTCCGTCTCTATCCAGGGTACCAAATTGCTCAAGCTCCCAGTCATCATCCATGCCGTCACAATCGGAATCATTGCTACCGCACACGATAATACTGGCTGTTCGACTGGTGGTTAATTCGCCGTCTGAGGCGGTATAGGTAATTTCGAATACCCCCAGTTGATCTGCCGCGGGTGTCCAGTCAAAGATATAGGTGCTGATCCCGCCAGCACCATTTACATCCATATAGAAGGTTGCACCCGCAGGCAACGGTGCCGCGGTAACCGTTGGCAAAGTGCCGTTTAAGTCACTCGCTTCCACAATAAACGACACCTGGGTTTGAGGCGCAATGGCTTTGTCGGTAATAAATTGCAATACAGGGGCAACTGGCTCGTTAACTTTATTTTCCATTGCCAGGGTGTATTCGCCTGAGGTATTTACATCAAACACATGCATATAATAATCCCAGCCATTGTCTGCACGGCGGGATTTAGAAAACCAGACGTTTTGTGATGGCATCACTTTGCCATCATTGCGCATTACGGTGTTTACCTGTTTTGTGCCACTGTGGGGATCAACAAACTTCGCATAGGCAAAGCCATCGGTTTGGGGCATTGTTATGGCGTAATCCACATCGCCATAGTTTTGCTCGGTTAATGTAATGGTTGCCGCGCTACTTTGGTCGGTGACCGTGGTATCGAGCCCCGAAGATTCATACACCCGCAGGATATCGCCGTCTTTGGCCAGAAAATCACGCACGCTATCCCGGCCGGGCAAGTCTACCAGCACGTTATGCACCAGTAGATGGGTTTCTACGCCTTCTAATAGCGAGGTGAGCTCGCCGCCTAAATCGTCAGAGTGGGAATATTCTGCAGAGAATTCGACAAACTCACCAGACAGGGTAGTTTCCATTATCCAACGGCCGGTAGTCACTTCGCTGGCAGCCAAATCACCGAACGGGATAAGCAGGGTTGGCGTAACTTCCTGATCATTAAGAGAGCTGCCGGTAATTTTAAAGTCGATTAACAAGCCCAGTTCGTTATCGATAATTTTGGGCTGAGCAGAATCAATACTCACATTACCAGCCGTGCCCTGACCATTGTTGGTAATACGCACGCCCAAATCAAACGGCACCGGTGGTTCTATAACCGCGGTAAACGCATCATCGGCATACACATCTTCAGGCAAGAAATAATCTAACGACAGCAAGGGTTGGGGTTTTACGTAGATGAAATCGGGGCTGACCTCCATCTCAACTTCTTCGCCTTCAATGGTGTAACGCAGCTTCGCTCCGGCAAAGTACATGGTGCCGTTTGGGTTGCCGTTTGAAGCCCCGGCTGAAGGGATAATTAACCAGTGAATTTCGGCAAAAGCTTCAGGTTCAATGGTGCCACTTCCATCAGTACTGTCGATACCAGAGAGGCTATCCTGGCGGATAAAAAACAGGGCGTCAGTATTGTCTGGATCGGAGCTTGCCAACACAGGCTCTTCATTTTCGTCGAGCAAGTACACATCAATATCAACGTTATCGACACTGATATTTTCCAGCGAGTTATTAATGCGCATAACTGCATCAAAGCCCTGACGTTCAAAGGCCAGCTCCTGTACAATTTCAATTCTTACGGAGGCGCAAAAGGAATCCTGGGCAAGCGCGGAATGAGACACCACTAACCATAGGGTGAGTATGGCTCCTTTTATTACGTTTACGAAATGTCTCATTTTTGGTTCCCTTTAATTTAGCCGTCCTACCAAACTGATCTCTCATTCAGCGGCTAAAGATACTGATAGTTGTGCTTACAGCATTATTACCGTTACGCCTTCGGCACCCTCAATCCAAAAGCGCCGGTTTTCGGCATTTGGATCGTCATAATCTACAATTTGCATGGCAATATATTTGTCATAACCGTCGTCGAATACCCGATAGTAGGGATCGACAATTATCCAGCGATCATCCACATAGACTTCGGCCCAATTGTGGTAGTCTTTGGCGAATACCCGACCACTTTTTTCCATGATATAACCGCCCATAACCCTTGCCGGCATCCCCGCTTCGCGGGCCATGGCGACCATTAACATCGCTTGTTCAGTGCAGTCGCCTTTTTTGTTTTTTAGGGTCCATTCAGCTCCTAATACATCTGCTGAATAACTAGCCTGTTGGATATTGTGAGTTATCCAACTAGCAATTACTTTCACAGTTTCTGTCTTATTATCAAGGGTTAAATTTTTTAATAATCCTATTGAGGACAAATACACTTTTTTAGAAGCCTCGTACATCGGCAAATAAGTACTTTGTAAACTATCATCCTTAACCTTATCTAATTTTCTAGTGCCAACCGACCAATTCAAATTAATCAAATAGGTAGAATATGGCGCTATAGTTTTCAGTGTTTTAACAAAAAATACATTCCCTAAAACATCAATATCAACATCAACCTTATCATCAATTGAAAACTTAGAATCAAACCACTCTCCATCTTGCACTAATACGGGCATTGAAAATTCATAACTTATACTCCTAGGAGAGTTATTTTCCACCCTAAAGGAAGCATTAACCTCTAATGCATAAGCTTTGCTTAAGAAAACTAAGAAGCTTAAAGAAAGTTTAAGCATCTTTACTTTTATGAGTAAAAAACTTTTATTATTAACAACTCCGCTACCATTTTTAAAAAATGACTGAAAAATCATCTTCTCGCTCTCTTGTTAAAATTAGGCGTTAGTCGATTTCCCGCGCTCTGGTTAAATGTAGGTGTTAGTCGATCATTAGACCTCATTGGAATACTGCTCGGAGGTAGGGTTCTCCATGGACGACTATCATTTGGTGGCACCGGTCCCTCTGGACCAGTCGCAGGGTCCCTGCTTCTCAGTGGATCAGGTGGTAAATTAGTTGGTGATGTTAATATCGGTTGACCGGGGTAATAAGGACTACCATTAATGGGACATGAATTCAGCTCAGGAATCGGCATACTATTGGGTACGTTACCTTCAGGTAAATTCGGTTTCATAGGCGGATAGTAAGGTAATATCGCATGAGCTAATTCAGCAAAAATAAGTAACCCCAATATCACATGAGCAACACTTTCACCTGATGGGTCAAAATAAATAACCGGATTTTGTATTGCATATAGATATAAATTTATTCCCCCCTTCAGTCCCAAGGGGTCATTTTGAATATATCTAGCACTATTGATACTATAATCCCTAAGATAATTATAGTTAAGCCCCGACTCACTATGAAAATACTGCCCTGGGAACCGAAGGTTATTAGTGATTTGCTGAGTTTGAATCGTCGTTTTACCAAAAGCACTGGACTCTGCAGCCCATACTGTTGCACCTATTTTCGAAATCACTTTTTGCGGTGTACCTAAATGGTCATTTACATACCAGTAATATTCATTATTGATTTCCTGATAAATTGGTGCGGTTGTCCACATACTGTCTGGCTTAAAACCGTAAGACTTGATGATGCTGCCTTGTGCATCTAATTCTGCAATTAGCCCTTCGTCTGCATATTGAAAATACGTTTTAACACCATTGACTTGCTGCCAGAGTCGTCTGCCCAATGGGTCGTGATAGTAACTGGCTAATTGCTGATTATTTTCAATTACGCTGGTTAGCCGGTCGTTAATACTGTATTGATATTCTCGTGATACACCGCTTTCTACCTGGTTGATAAGGCTGCCGTTTTCATCGTAACTAAAGGTGGTGCTGTCGTACCCCAGTAGTTGATTATTCAGGTTATATTGCCAGGTCGAATTGGTAGCTGCCGAGGTAAGGCGATTACCCAGAGAATCATAGGTGAAGGCTTCATCCTCTAATGTTGGATTTACCGCAGAAGTCAGGCGATCAAGTGCATCATAACTGTAGCTGTAAACTCCATGCTCCGTTGCTTTTTGCTCAATGTTGCCCACCACATCATACTGGTAGGTATAATTCATTATCGCGTTTTGGGTAAAATCGGTGCTGGTGATAGCACTGATTCGAAGTAACGGATCGTACAGGTATTCAGTGGTATTCCCGCCGGGATAAGTGACCTTGTCGGGTGCCATCCAGGTATAGCTGTTATAGGTTACCCGTTGGGCGTTTGGTAAAGTAATCGCTTGTAAGCGGTTTGCGCTGTCATACTGATAACCGTATTGTGCGCCGGTTGTGGTAGTAAAGCTTTCCTTGCTGCTATTGCCATAGAAGCTGTAACCATGGCTTGCGGTAAACTCACCATAGTTGATCACTTCAAGGATTTTACGACCCAGCTCATCGTAGCTAAAGGAGCCCTGGGTAATTGAATCATCGTAACTGGTTAACCGGCCTTCAGCATCATAAGTGTAGTCAATACGAACATCCGCGGTGTCAGATTCGGTATTTGCATATCGCAGCTCAGTTACCATGCGGTTGGCTGCATCATACTGGAATTCAATACGCTGGCCTTTTGCATCTACTTTGCTTTGCGTATTGCCGTTTTCATCATAAGTGTAGGTTGTTACTTCTCCCATTGGGCGAGTTTCGGTAAGTACCCGATTATTACCGTTGTAACTAAACCGGGTTATACCGCCATTGGCATCGGTTAACGCTATCAGGTTATTTCTGTCATCATATTGGTACTGGGTGATATTGCCGTCTGCATCGGTTTCGGCTATCAATCGATTAAGGCCGTCATAAGAATAGCTGGTTGTGCGATTAGCCTTATCAATCAGTGCGATGCGATTTCCGGCTTCATCATATTCTATATAGGTTGATTCCAGTTGTTCTTCACTTAAGATATCGGTGGTTGTGACCACGCGTTGCATTCTGTCGTAGTAAAGACGTGCACTATAAGTAGGGTAGTCAATCTGTACCGGCATACTGGATAAGGCAAAGCTATCCTGACTTTCATCATACTGATAGCTGGTTGTGTAACCATTTTCTTCACTGCCTACCTGAGTCGTCAGGAGTCGTTCTTCGCTATCATAGGTATTAACGACTATTTTGCCTGACTCGTCGGTTAATAGGGTGGGCAGGCCATCACTGTTATATTCAATTGCCCGGGTATTGCTCAGCGGGTCGGTAATCAGGGTAATCTGGTCTCTGAAATCAAAGCTGTATTCAGTGCGTTCGCTAAGGGCATCGACCATGGCCGTTTGATTACCGTTGCCATCATATTCATAGGTGGTTTGGTGAGAAAGCGGATCGGTAACAGAAAGTAAACGCCCCATTGCATCAAATTCCAGCGTCCATTCGTTGCCTTTGGCATCGATCACGCGAGTGGCATTGCCCATTGCATCATGGTCGAGATACTGTGTTGTATGCCCTTCCGGATCGGTTACCAGTACTACATTGCCGTATTCATCATATTCAAAGGCAGTGGTCGCCGCCGCCGTATTATCGTCAGCAAGCGTCGTCATACTGATGAGTTGGTTATTATGATCGAAGCTAAAGCTTGTTTGGCGTTCTTCGGTCAGACCAACGGCTTCGATTTTGGTTAATAAATTTCCATTCGCGTCGTAGGTGAATTCAGTAACGACGCCGCGCTGATTAGTAATGCGCTTAACCTTATTAAACTGTTGTTCATATTCAATTTTAATCTGAGAATTATCCGGATACACAATAAGTGTAGGCTGATCCCATTGATTTTTTGTGGTTCGGGTAACGTTGCCTTTTTCGTCAGTAGAAATCTCAGTACTGCCGTCTTCCTCTTCGTTACGAATTGTTCTGTTATTTAACAGCACCCGTTGCACCTCAAGATCTCTGGTATACCAGACTTCGCGTACGCGACCAGAAGTGCTTTCCACCCGTATATAGCGCTCTTTGGTATTTTCATCGTAGCCGTAGCTGAAATATTTACCCGTGCCGTCATTTTTTAAAAGGGAAATGGGTTCATTGTAGTTGTTGTAACTTATGGTGGTGTTATTACCGTTAGCATCGGTTTTACTGGTGAGTAAGCCATTGCTGTTAAAACTGTAAGTGGTAACACCTTCATCAGGCTTGGTTACCGTCGCCAAATGCTCACCGCTGTAGGTGTAAGAGACAAGTCTGCCGCTCTCATCTTCTATGCTGGTAAGTTGATTGTTGGTATCGTATTCCAACCATAATACTTGGTTGCTATTCCGGTCATAAACCGCCTTCGGCCGAGTTGCCGTTGTGCTGGCATAGCCATATTCACTGATGATGCCTGATAGGTCGCCATAACTGGTTACCCTGCCTTGCGTATCATAGCTCTCCCACTCTCCTTGTGGTGATTGCCAGCGATAACCTTCTGCGGTTTTGATAATGCGGAACTCATCTTTTTCGAAAACCTCGTCTGAACCGGTTACCGCTTGCTCATAAATGACATTGCCGCGTTCGATGGTCTTAACAATTCCACTTACGCTATCAACCGCAATCAGTAAACGGTTGCGTTCATGTTGCCAGTGCCATTGGTTATTGTAAAAACGCCGTACTACTTCTAAGCGACCACCGATAACTTTTACCCACATATCGGTTACTTCATCCTGATATTCTCGCATTACGCCATCAACCCAGCTACCGCCATTGATTTGTTGATCAGGGTCAGGACACATTAGTGGTTCTTCACGCTCTGGCGCAGGTGTGCAGCTACCATCGTCGATAGGATACGACGCTGGATACACTGCTGGCGTATAGTAACCGCCCGGGCCACCATATCCGTATCCAAAACTACCGCCATAACCGCCGCCGTAGCCGCCAGTGCCGTAGCTGGAGCCAGAGCCACCACCGCCGGAGCTTCCGCCACCGCCCCACGAAGGTGGTACTCCAGAGCAACTGCCCACTATCTTGGTCATGTAAGCGTATATGGCAGCACTGCGCCATTCACCGTTAACACAATGATAGGTATAGCCAACAACGATGGGGATTGTTTTGGTGTAGCAACCACCACCACTGTCATCTCCTTCAGCCGTAGTGATATCGTTTAACGCTGTGATTTTGTAGGCCAGTGTGACCCGCTGTTTGGCTTCCAGGGTTTCAGGAATACCATCGAGGAATTCAATTTTATAGTCGTTATCCTGCGGTACATTCAGCTCAATGTCTTCGGCAGTAATTAAGCCGTAGTTAGTAAGTACTATCTCACCGTATTCCACATCGCCTTTTTGCATATCCGGCAGTTCGATGGACTCTGGGGTCATAATAACAACCGGTGCGGGTACATCTGTTTCATACTCGGCGGTGAGGACAATTTCGTACTTGTCTTGCAGTGCAATTTCCTGCACAAACCATTCAATACTAACCAGGTTATAATCCATATGCACATTGATGGAGCTGGTAACACCTGGTTTTATGCTTACGCGACCGGTAACACTTTGATGGTTATCGGCTGTTACCACATATTTGTAGGTGCCAGCTGGCAGATCACTAAAGGTAACGGCTCCAGATTCATCGGTGGTACCGCTTTCTTCAATGGAGGTTACGCGTTCATTTTGCAGGCGGAAATAAGCTCCCTGCAGGCCCTGAATAATTTCGCCATAAGGATCTTCGGTGCCGGTGTAGATATCGGATACCGTGAAGATCATACTGCCTTCACCGGAACTGGTTACCGCAACATATACATGATAAATCACCGTAGCCGCATTGCTGCTGGCAACATTGAGTAAAAACTCGTAATCACCTTCTGTTACGCCGTCATTGGGTGCTGCGGTAATGGCTATTGCTACCGTATCGCCCACCGCGATTTCGTCGTAACTGTCCGGTGAGGAAATAAACACCCAGTCGGGCTTCGGCTCGCCGCTGTTGTCGGTAAGGCTGAAGGATACGTCGGTAAAGCTTGCCAAACCATTATTATTGAGTTGTAAGGTTTCTGTAACGCTATTACCGGTTTGTACTCCTGTGTTGATATAGCCTGGCGTAAAGGCAAAATTCGGCAACGCATCGCTTAGGCTGTAAGCTATTCGGATAGTTTCGATCGCGTCATTGCCGCCCTGGTCGCTAAGAACATCAATGATCACCACGCCGGTTTCATCGGCACTGTCATCGGCGGTAAAGGTAATTACTTGGCTCGCCGACTGGCTCGAAGAGTCGTCTGCCGCAATATCCGTTGCTTCAGGTAGATTTATGGTGATCCCATCCGGAAGTGTACCCAAAGGCTGGGACAAAGCGCGGTAAACCAATTGAACATTGGTCATATCGGTACCCGCAGCAGCCAGAGTTATTGGCATATCCTGCTGCACATTGCGTGGGGTAGACAATGTAATATCCGACGGCGTGGCAAACAACTTACCTATGGTAAAGGTACCGTGTATGGGCCTGTCGTTAATATCCGGGTGAAGTACGGCTACCTGATACTGGCCCGACTCACCAGACATGGGCTCAAACTCCAGCTTAAATTCGCCCTGTTGATTGGTTACCGCCTCATATACCCGCTCAAAGCCGTCTACCGTGATCACAATGTTTAACGCGGCCAGAGCAATGGTTTGATCGGTTTCAACATCGATTGCTTGGCCAGTAATGGTTACCGGCTCGCCATTGGATTGTAGCGGGGTGATTGTCGTAATTTGGCCAATATAAGGCACATCTGTAAGCGTAACATCACGAGTGGTGGTTGGGCCTTCAATAGACAATGGCAGCGGCGCATCCAACTGATGATAAACCGAATCAATACTTAACCGCACAACCAGTTCATCTGGCGCCGCTAAGGGTACATTCACGGCTATGGCAGCCGACTCAAAGGTTTCTCCTGCTGGAATGCGGATCACCTGACTGCCATTGGCCAGTGTTTGCATAAGCGTGCCGCTAATGGTCGCCACAGACTCAACCGATACCACATTGCCGTCGATATCGGTGAGCATAATCTGCACTGCTTCTGCACCAGGTACCGGGGAGGATGCCAGCAAGTCAACCGTCGCTTCTCCGGTATTGTGCAGGCTAAAGCGCACTTCGCCAGTTGCACCGCGAGTAAAGTCAGCAGTGCGCAGTTCCAGTAGCAGGCTATCGTCGATACTTTCATAATCGTATTCGCGGATTATCTGCGCCGTTTCGCCGTTATTGCTTACTGTTTGTAACGTGGTGGAGAGGGTATCAGCACCTGGCAAGTCATCATAGCCGCCTACGACTACCGGCACAGACATGGATTCACCAGCTTCAATGGTAAAGTCTGCGGAACGATGAGTACGACCGGCAACCACGACTTCTAAACTCGCATTTTCCAGTGGGTTGCTGTCGCGGTTAGTAACCGTATATACAAGATGGTTAAACACGCCACGGCTCAGCACGGCATCATCTAATGCGATATCCACGGCTGGCAGGGTAACGCTGCGTATTAAGCCTTCCACAGCGTTTTCATCTACTTCGGCAACCGCCAGTATACGAGCTTCACCGCCATAGCCTGTATCGGTGTAGCTAAACGCAGTGGTAGGTGTACTGGTTAATTTAAGCGCCTGATCGTTGCGAATGAGATAAACGTTAAATTGCTCTGCGTCACTGCCGGATTGCCAGCTTAACACCGGCTTATTCAGGGCCGATTGAGTAAAGGTTAAATCGGCTACCGGCAGTAAGGAGAAATTCAGATATTCGGCGCTGGAAGCAGCCGACTCATTACCCACCGCGTCGACGGCAGTTAGCAAATAATAGTGCTCTTGAGTTGAAGGATGATTATCCACTACCTGGGTGAGCAAATCGCTGGTGGCAACCGGCGTTGCACTTTGCAGATCCAGACTATCAGTGGCACTGCGGTATAAGCGATATTCGTCCAGGTCGATTTCCTGATTCACTTCCCACTGCGCCTGAACGCCAGAGCTGATGAGCGACAGGACCAACCCAGTAGGGGTTGCCGGTGCGATGCTATCTGACGTAGCAGCCAATGGGGTGGTATAACCGCTAATGGCCTCCTGACCATTGGCATTTCGCACTGAGGCAACGGCATACAAATAGTCGCCATCGTCAGCAGGTGCATCGGTAAAAGTTGTTGCCGTTGCACGAGTCAGCTCGGTGAGTTCAGTGCCATTTACCTCCGAGCGGTAAATTACGTAGCTCGCCGCTCCCGCGGTTGCAGTCCAGCTAAGATTCACGTTGCCGCCGGCGACAGATTCGGTAGTAAACTCTGTTGGCATAGCTAACGGGATCAGATCGCCCTGATACACCTGAACCGGATCAGATAAGGCAATATCACCACTGGTATTACCCAGTTCATCGGTGGTATTGAGTGTAAATCCAAGGGATTCCGCGCTGGCAAGGCCCGCATCATTGGGCAACACAAAACTGGCTGCCCAGGTATTGTCGCCTGAAGATACGACGCTAACTGGTTGAAGGGTTCGCCCTTCCCCACTTAACTGATAGTTCAAAGTGGTTGCTACTGACTCACTGTCGAGGGTAAAAGCAACCTCTACGTTAACAGAGCCGCTGTCGTTATTGATGGGATCGGCAGGTGTAATACTTAGTTGAGTTACTTGAGGGGCACTGAGATCTAAGACGATCTGCTGCCCTTCCAATACGGTGGTACCACGATTCCCCGCCGCATCCGTGGCAGAAAACACCGCATAGGCTGTGCCGCTAGACATAGCATCTGTTATTTCTACCTGACCCGTATATTGGTAATCCCCTGTTTTGGTTAGCTGTACCGGCACCGGTGACTGATACTCCTGTGACAGAGATAAAAACGGTACTGCCGCAGCCTGTTCGTTTAATCGCAGGGTGATATCCAGTAACCCGGGCCCATAGACTCCGTCGACCACATTACTGGAAGAATAAGTAATTTCCTCAGCCACCGGGCCCATAGAGTCAACCTTGGCGCTCACCTGATTAGACAGCAGCCCAACAGTTCCGGCAAAGTTTTCTGCCACCACGCGATAGTAATAGGTATCATCGGTACCGGGATAATCACTCAAGCTGTTTTGCTGACCACTGGTTGAACCGACGTTGATTGCCGTTGCAATACTGTCGAATTCACTGTCACTGCGGTAAACGTAATAACGATTAACACTGTTGTTTTCAATCAGGTTCCAATTCAATCGAACCAAACCAGATTGCCCAATGGTGGCAATTAACCCACTTGGCGCTACCGGAATAGAGCTATCCAGCGTAACTGTAACTGCAGCGGTTTTACTGCTATCACCACCTCGGTTAGATGCCATGATCTGAATATTGTTTGCGCCATCGGTGAGGCTGATGGTGGCGGAAAACTTATCGTTATTATCCAGTGTCAGGGGCCCAGCAACTTCATTGTCATTGTTATACACATACACGATGCTGCCTTTCTGCGCATAACCGGCAACCTCCAGGGTAGTTTCATTGGTTTCATATGCCCGGGAAGGAGAAGTTAAGCCAGGCACCGGCGGTGCGGCCAATTGAATGTCTACGTCGAGAGATTGCTCGGAGCTATTGCCCAACGTATCGTAAGCAATAAACGTAATGGTATGCAGACCATCACTAAAATCCTGAATATCCCAGGTAAAGGCATAGTTGGTGGTGCCATTGCTGTCGGTTGAGAACAATTCACCGTCGATCCACAGCTCAATTCGGTCGATACCATTGGGATCATTCGCTACCAGACTGATGGCTGACGGGTTGGTAATAACACCGGCATCAGCAAGCTCGGCCCCATCGTAGACCAGCTCACTGAGTTCAGGGCCGGCTGGTTGCCCGGTAGAACCATCATCGATGCTAAAGGTAATTGCACCAGTTTGGTAGTTGGCCAGTGGCTCATCAACCAGTGTAACGGTTACAGTGTAATTGTCTTTTCCCAAGGACTCAGCAGGGGTAAAACGCAGGGTGCTAGACGAACGACTCCAACTCCCGGCAATTAAACCAGCGTTTTCGCCAATCACCCGGGCGCTTTCTAACGCTGCATCATAGTCAATACTGCTGTGGGCATCGCTGATTTGTAGTGTGATTTCTTCAACAGCCACTATCAGCGCCGCACCATCTACCGGGGAACTGCTGGTAATTTGTGGCGAAGTAGCGTCTTTTGTAATGAAGAGTGACACATTTTCGCTTCGATTTCCGTCTTCGTCGATAGCGTAAATACGCAGGGTATTTTCGCCTTCCTGTAAACTGATTGTCGCAGACCAGCTTTCACTGTCATTCACGGTAATAACAATACTAGAATTAACGCCTATACCCAGGCCCGATTCTTTTGTACCACTTAGGGTTAATATACTCTGCTTGGTCGGGCTATCTACACTGGCTACGGTTGGCAATGGAACGGAAGAAATGCCACCATAGCGGCCAATTTCACCTCCAGACGTTGAGGCTGTTTTTGAGGGCGAAGTATCGTCCAGATGGAAATCGTCATCCGCAAAGAGCGGGTCACTGCTGATATCAGCTTCGGCGGCACTAGTCCGGCTGTAGTCCGTGCCATTGCCCCAGACATTGTTATAGCCCCCAGTATATTTACCGTAGTAGTCATAGAGTCCGGTAGTATTGCGGGTAATGATATTGTTTGTAATGGTG
>Ga0208204_100265_pt1 | contig 16119 bp, 15 predicted proteins | sample DeeseametaMP2252_FD_184173 | JGI IMG/M metagenome (GOLD analysis project Ga0208204, IMG submission 184173) | Marine microbial communities from the Deep Pacific Ocean - MP2252 (SPAdes) | ecosystem: Environmental > Aquatic > Marine > Oceanic | place: West of El Salvador, Pacific Ocean | collected...
TAAAGTTGCCCAGCCTGTCTGTCGACCCTTGGTCTGCTTGCAGGCGATTCGCTTCACGCTCTGTTTCATCTTCCAGTCGCTGCTCGATGTCGTCAAGTTCACTTTGTAGAGAGGCATCATCCACTTCGGTAATTTCTATCATTTCACGCAGAACGTCCGCTTCTGCTCTGAGTAGCTGTATGGTGTCAGCTAAATCCTCATTTCCGTAAGGGTCTACTGTGGCTACGTCTTCCAGCGTTTCAATGGCCGTAGACTGTACCTCAGTTGCTTCAGTCGCTGTGGTAACCGGCGCTGCCCCTTCGAGATTTTCATCCGGCGCATTTAAATCCGTTGTCTGATCGAAATTCAGTCGGGTTGCCAGTTCCTCCTCGTCATCCGCCAATGCAGTGCGGCGTGACGGATCTCCCGCCACTTGATCATAATTGTCAGTCACGGGCTGTTGCAGTGCCTGCTCATTGCGAAGTTCATCGGTTGCTTCGCGTTCAGCCTGCAACCTTGCAGCATCACGGCGGTTCGCTAACTGTTCCTGTGCTTGAAGTTGGTCTTGTTCCTGCAACGCGAGTCTTCGCTCACGCAGGGCTTCACGTTCTTCACGCAGTTGTTCCAAGCGTTCATCAGAACGGGCTTCGGCCTGTCGTCGCTCATCCTGACGCTCATCCAGTTCACGCAATATCTGCTGGCGATTTTCTTCACGAGCTGTTCGACGTTGCTCTATTTCATCGTTACGCTCTGCACGACGTTCAGCATCTTGGGCTTGTGTTTGCTCTATCTCGTCCTGTCGTTCTTCCTGACGTCGAACTTCCTCGCGACGTATTTCTTGTTCACGTACTTGTTCGCGTTGTTCATCTGCCTGTAACGCTTCAGCCGGCTTAATGGCCGCCGTCGCTGTAGGTTCTTCTGAAGCCGGTTCGGATTCCTGGGCACGTCTTCTGGCTTCTAGTTCAGCCTGTGCAAGTGTGGGTAATTGATTAATGGTCATCGGTTACTCCTTAAGCTATCTGGTTCGTTGAATATGCTTCAACAAAAATCAGTTATGCTTTAAGCGGTGCATCTTAAATGCCAGTACGCTGTATTCATCGGAATATATCTAAGAGTTGAAAACTTGATTAATTTCAGTGTATTGCAAACTATCTACTGCTTCTTGTTTTAAACAGTACAGAGAGAAGAACCGGCGTGCTATGAAAATAGTATCTTCAGCTGTAACTCTTACCGGATGAAAATGCGTTTCAGGAAGCGGGTTAATAAGCGCAGAATACAAAACGGCACCCGAAGGTGCCGTTGTCAATTGTTCTGCTGTTAGTTATTCAGCTTTGTGTTCGATTGCCGCGTTGCCAATCTCAATTTTGCGGGGCTTTTTCGCCTCAGGAATAACTCGCTTGAGATCCACACTTAGCAAGCCATTTTCCAGGTTCGCGCCGGTAACATTCACATGGTCGCCAAGCTGGAATTTGCGTTCAAAGTTGCGCTCAGAAATCCCTTTGTGCAGAAATTTACGGGCTGCATCTTTTTCATCGTCCGGTTTCTTGCCGGTGACGGTGAGGGTGTTTTCTTGAACTTCAATGGTAATGTCATCGTCGGCAAAGCCTGCTACAGCCATAGAGATGCGATATTTATTTTCCTCTAGCAACTCAATGTTGTAAGGAGGGAACGCACTCTGGCTTTCAAAGCGGGTGGCGTTATCAATAAAAGAAGCCAGACGGTCTGAGCCGATGAATGAACGGTAAAGTGGTGATAAATCAATAGTACGCATGGTCATATCCTTTCAATTAAGCAATATGTAAAGTTGTCAGCCCCGAATACGGCAGCTGGTTTTTTAACGGTATCGGCTCAACGGAAACCGATACCGGAAATCAATAACAGAGTATTTAAGGCTTATTCAGCGGAATCTGATGCTGGTTTGCCAATTTCAACACGACGCGGTTTTTTTGCTTCTGGCACTACCCGTGCAAGCTCAATATGAAGCAGTCCGTGTTGTAAATCTGCACCGGTGACTTTTACATGGTCACCCAGTTGGAACTTACGCTCGAAGCTACGCTCAGACAGGCCTTTGTGCAGGAATTTTCTTTCCGCTGCATTTTCCTGTTGGGCTTTTTTTCCGCTTACGGTTAAGGTGTTGTCTTGAGCAACAATTTCCACTTCGTCAGAAGAGAAGCCAGCAATGGCCATGGAAATGCGGTATTTGTCATCGCCTAGTAATTCAACATTGTAAGGCGGGTACGTGCTTTGGTTTTCAGAGCGTGAAGCGGCATCCACTAAAGATGCAAGGCGGTCTGAACCAATAAAAGAACGGTAAAGTGGAGATAGATCGATAGTACGCATAGTCATATCCTTTTTATAAAGCAATATGTTTAAAATGTTTGCCCCGACATTGCGGCGGCGGTTCTGTCGACCTTGCTATCAAGCGCCGACAATTACTATGTAGGTGCTAAAAAAACCTTTTCAACACCTCCAAGTGAAAAATTTTAAATTTTTTTATTCAAGCGCCTGAAATGTGCGTGCAATCCTAGGCATATAGGCGTTGTCGTTATCCAATGAATAGGCGATGTGCGACGCTTTTCCGATGATTTCATCCATAGGAATAAAGCCATGTACTCTGGAATCTGCTGAGTTATTACGGTTGTCGCCCAGCACCAACACATGATGTTCCGGTACGGTTACCGTATCGAAAGAGGATAGCGGCGAGCCGGTTTTATCAATATGGATCTGATGAAGCACTTCACCCAATTGCTCCTGCTGATCTTCATCATCGCCGGAATAGTGTAGGGGCTGATTGTTCAGATACAACACATTGTTGCGCATGGCGATGCGGTCGCCGGGCAAGCCCACTACACGTTTAATCAGGCGATTGTCTGCAGCTTTACTGTCGAAAACGATGATATCACCACGGGCAGGAGAGCCGGTCTCTGTTAAGCTGATGTCGGTGAGGGGCACTTTAACATCATAAGCCAGTTTGTTCACAAAAATTCGGTCGCCAACCTCGATAGTCGGTTCCATGGAACCGGAGGGAATGTAATACCAGTCTGCCACTCCGGCGCGGACAAATAGCATGAGTCCGAGAAAAATAAAGAACGATTTATTTTCCTTCCAGATTTTTTTCAACGACAGTCCTTGTTTCATATTTGCCCTCTGCAGCGTTAATTAATCAGCGATTTAGGCCGCAAAGCCATGAACAGGTTCAATTACAGTTGTAACAAATTCCTTCAGCAAAAATTTACACAGCAATTCGTTGAGAGGCATTCTGCCCGGGCTGCTATTGCCGTAAAACAATGCTATTGTATGTTTTATAATCATAATTCATCTTTTCAGCATGCGCTTACTGATTGTATTGATAATTTTTTTTCCGCTATTTGCCTATTCGCAGGAGCCCAGGCTGTCTGTGGTCACAGAGTCATCACCGCCGCTTCACTATATCGATAAATATGGGCGTGTGGCGGGGGAAAGTACCGACAAAGTTCGCCAGATACTTAAACTTGCTGCTTTGGAAGCCGATTTTTCCGTTTATCCCTGGGCGCGTTCGTATACCATGGCGGAGAAAAATGCCGGCACACTTATCTTTTCACTTGCTAAAACTGCAGAGCGGAAAGATAAGTTTTATTGGATAGCCGAGGTATCGGAATTTCACTTATCGGTAGTCGGCCTTCGGGATAAAGCACGGGCAAACAAAGTGGTTACCATGGATACTATCTCACGCTCTACGTTTGCCGTGCAGCGCGACGATGTGGCACATCATTGGTTGGTCGAGCAGGGGTTTACCGAGGGAGATAATCTGATGGTATGCGCAGACATTCAGTGTTCATGGAATTTTCTGCTTCGTGGAACGGTTGACTTTATCATTGAAGACCCGTCACTTATTGAGCCGATGTCAAAACAATTAAACGTGGATGGGGATGAGTTGGTGCCAGTAACAAACATACCCGAACTGGCACTTACTGGCTATCTTGCCGCCAGCAAGAATACTGATAAAGCCGTTGTACAGCGCCTGAAAGACGCCGCACAGCAGCTTGGGATGGGTATTACTTCTGATGACGTGCACGTAGCACAGCAATAACGTCGTTCATCGACATATCGCTGGCCTGCAGCAGTACGGTCAGGTGATACAGTAAGTCAGCCGCTTCGTTTTTCAGCTCTTCCTTGTCCTGCACGGTAGCAGCAAGGGCAGTTTCAACACCCTCTTCGCCGACCTTCTGGGCAATTCGCTTGATACCTTTGCTGTAAAGCGAGGCGGTGTAGCTGGAGTCCGGATCGGAAAATTTGCGATCGGCCAGCACGCGTTCCAGATCTGCCAGAAAAGTAAATGACGCCGGCGTGTTATCATACCAGCAGCTTTCTGTACCGGTGTGGCACGTCGGGCCCTTCGGGCGAGCCAGAATCAGCAGAGAGTCGTTATCGCAATCACTGCCCACTTCCACCAGATTCAGCACGTTGCCGGATTCTTCGCCCTTCATCCACAAACGCTGCTTAGAGCGGCTGAAAAAAGTGACTTTCTTCGAGTCCAGCGTGGCTTCCAGCGCTTCCTGGTTCATATAACCCTGCATCAGTACTTTGCCTGACACAGCATCCTGCACGATAGCAGGAAGCAGGTTGTCCATTTTATCCCACGCCAGTTGCGTCAGGTTTTCTTTGGTAATTATCATCTTTTGGTCCTTAACGGCGGTGGCGGATACACATAGGGATATCCTGAGACGCCAGGGTATCTTTCAGTTCGTGCATATCAATGATGCCCTTGTGAAACACAGACGCTGCCAGCGCGCCATCCACATCTGCCTGCTTGAATACGTCGGTAAAGTGCTCAATAGCACCAGCACCACCAGAAGCGATGAGTGGAACTTTACACACTTCACGCACGGCTTTCAGCTGTTCAATATCGTAACCTTTACGCACGCCGTCCTGGTTCATACAGTTCAGTACGATTTCACCGGCCCCGCGAGACTGGACTTCTTTAATCCAGTCGATGGTGTGCCACTGGGTTTGCTGGGTACGGCTTTCGTCACCGGTAAATTTGTATACATCGTAGCGGCCGTTGGCTTCGTTGTAGAAACTGTCGATACCGATGACCACGCACTGCTGGCCATAAATGTCGTGCAGTTCGTTGATGAGTTCAGGGTTACTCAGGGCAGGGGAGTTGATAGAGATTTTATCCGCGCCCATTTCTAAAATACGTCCGGCGTCTTCCACCGATTTAATGCCACCGGCCACGCAGAACGGAATGTCGATGACTTGGGCAATACGGCTCACCCAGCTTTTATCGACAACCCGTTGGTCGGACGACGCGGTGATATCATAAAATACCAGTTCGTCGGCACCGGCTTTGGCATACTGCTCGGCCAGCGGCACGATGTCGCCAATGATTTCGTGGTTACGGAACTGAACGCCTTTAACGACTTTACCGTCACGGACGTCGAGACAGGGAATTATCCGTTTTGCCAGCATGCGATAGCCTCCTCAACGGTGAATTTACCTTCCAGCAGGGCGCGGCCTAAAATCACCCCGCCCACATTGGTAGGACGCAGGGCGCGAATGTCATCCAGGCCGCCAATGCCGCCGGAAGCTTGCCAGCTCACTTGCGGGAATTGGGCACATACGTCGGTGTATAAATCCACGTTGCTGCCCTTAAGGGTGCCGTCGCGGCTGATGTCAGTACACAGCACGTGTTTCACACCAACTTCCTGAAAATCTTTCAGCAGGCCTTCCAGCGCCACACCGGAGTCTTCCTGCCAGCCGTGGGTGGCAATCATGCGTTCACCGGCGTCGTTGATATTCACATCCAGCGCCAGTACAATCTTTTCCGCACCGTACTTCTGCATCCAGCCTTTCACCAGTTCAGGCTGTTTCACGGCCAGTGAACCAATTACAACGCGGCTTACACCAGAATCTAATAGTTGGGCCACGTCGTCTTCGCTGCGAATACCGCCGCCAGCCTGAAACTTCATCCGTTTGGTATCGACCATTTTGCGGATAAGCTCAAGCTGTCGCTTGCTGGTGTCTTTGGCACCGGTGAGGTCGACAATGTGCAACCACTGCGCGCCCTGATCGGCGTAGTCGTGTACCACGTCTACCGGATCTTTTTGGTACTGGGTTTTCTGGTTATAGTCGCCCTGAAACAGACGCACCACGGCGCCGTCGATTAAATCAATTGCTGGAATAATCATTACATTTCCACAAAATTAGTCAGAAGTTGTGCGCCGGCTTCGCCGCTTCGCTCGGGGTGGAACTGCACACCGAAGAAGTTATTACTGTGCAGGGCGGCAGAGAACGTTTGGCCGTATGCACAGGTGGCCAGCGTTTTATCGTATACCGGCACCGCAAAGCTGTGCACAAAATAGAAATAAGTGTCAGCCGGAATACCTTTGAACAGCGTGTTGCCCTCAAGCGGCGTTACCGTGTTCCAGCCCATGTGAGGGAGGCGCAAATCACCAGCCTGCAGGCGGGCAACGTGTCCGGGCATCAGGCCCAGACAGTCAATCTGACCGCTGCTGGTTTCATCCGAGGTTTCCACCATCAGCTGCATACCAAGGCACACGCCGAGCACGGGTTGTTCCAATGAACGAATGGTGTCGGTGAGGTTCTTGCCGTTGATGCTTTTCATCGCGGCAAAAGCACTGCCTACACCGGGCAGAAACACTTTGTCGGCGGCTTTGATAACGTCGAAATTATCGGATACATCTACCGTTACGCCCAGGCGCTCAAGGGCAAATTTTACCGACGAGATGTTCGCACAGCCGGTGTTTACAATGACAATTTTCTGCGCCATTACAGGGCTCCTTTACTGCTCGGCAACGCGTCGCCCTGACGGGTAATTGCCTGACGTAATGCCCGGCCGAATACCTTGAACAGGCTTTCTACCTGATGGTGGGCGTTGCCTTCGCTGGTGGACAGGTGCAGGGACAGGCCCATGCTCTGCGCCAGTGAATAGAAGAAGTGCGGTACCATTTCAGTGGCCATTTCGCCTACCTGATCACGACTGAATTCTGCATCCATTTTCAGGTACGGACGGTTGGAAATGTCCATGATGCACTCGGCACGACATTCATCCATAGGCAGTGCGAAGCCAAAGCGGCCAATACCGCGTTTGTCGCCTAATGCTTTTTTCAGCGCATCGCCCAGGGCCAGTGCCGTGTCTTCCACGCTGTGGTGGTCGTCGATGTGCAAATCGCCGTCTACCGACACCTGCATTTCAAAACCGCCGTGGGTAGCAATCTGATCCAGCATGTGGTCAAAGAAGCCCATACCGGTGTGGATTTTTGATTTTGCCGTAGAGTCTAAATCTACCCGCACGCGGATATCGGTTTCGGAGGTTTTACGCACCACTTCGGCAATACGCGAAGACGCCAGCAAGGCTTTTTCGATATCTTTCCAGTTGTTGGTTTCCGGGTTGTACTGAAACGACTTAATGCCCATGTTTTCGGCCAGCTGCACATCAGTAATGCGATCGCCAATCACGAAGGAGCGGGTGAAGTCGATGCGTCCCTGTTGCAGGTAGTCTTTAACCAGCCCGAGGTTAGGCTTGCGGCAAGCACAATTTTCGTGGTCGAAGTGCGGACAAATCAGCACATCATCAAACGTGACGCCCTGAGATTCGAAAATCGCCATCATCGCATTGTGCGGCTTATCGAAATCTTCCTGTGGGAAGCTGTCGGTGCCCAGGCCGTCCTGATTCGACACCATCACCAGCGAAAAACCAGCGGCTTTCAGTTTCAGTAAAACCGGAATGACGTTTGGTTCAAATACCAGCTTTTCCAGGCTGTCCAGTTGCTTATCTACCGGCGGCTCTTCAACAAGGGTACCGTCACGATCGATAAATAAAATAGCTTGCTGACTCACTTGGAAGCTCCTGTCTGGGAAAAATAATCATTAATCAGCTGTAGCAGGCGGTCGTCCTGCTCCGGGCTGCCGATGGTGACACGCAGGCAGTTTTCCAGGTTTAGCTGTTTGGACTGATCGCGGATTAGCATGCCGCGCTCAACCAGATACGCCATCAGCGCCTTGCATCCCGCATAGCGGAACAGCACGTAATTGGCTTTGGTGTCACCAACCATCTCAAATTCTTCAAACGCACTCAGTGCTTCCGTGAGACGGGCTTTCTCTGCGTTTAGAATATCGACTTGTGCGTGCAAACGACCAATGTTTTCTTTGCTTAACGCCTCGGCAGCAATCTGCGCCACCGGATCCGGGATAGGATAAGGCGCAATCACTTTCATCAGCGCAGCAATCACATCGTCATTAGCGATGGTAAAACCGCAGCGCAGACCGGCCAGGGCAAAGGCCTTGGACAGGGTGCGCAGGATTACCAGATTCGGGTAATCAGCCAGCTTGTTTGCCCAGGTGTTGTCTGCATCAAACTCGATATAGGCTTCGTCCACAACTACTAACGCTTTGTCGGTGAAGTGGCGCAGTATGGCGTCTAAATCCTGTTTAGCCACCTGTGTGCCGGTGGGATTGTTCGGCGCGCAGATGAACACCACATTAACGTCGTCGTTGCTGCAAATACCTTCCACATCAAGGCTGAAGTCGGCTTTCAATGGCACTTTTTTCACGCCAATGTTGCAGGTTTCAGCGCTAATGGCGTACATGCCATAGGTTGGCGGACAAATCAGAATGCTGTCCTCACCCGGGGTACAGAACGTGCGGATGAGCAGTTCAATGCCTTCGTCGGCACCACGGGTCACCATAAGCTGGCTTTTTTCGACACCAGCATAAGCTGCGTAACCGTTAATCACGCCGTCAGGCTGACAGGACGGATAACGGTTGAAGTGGCTGCTGTCCACATCATAGTGGTTGGCGAACGGCGATTCGTTGGCATTCAGCCAGTCCTGACCACCGGCGTGCAGGCGGCGCGCTGACTCGTATGGCTTCAGCGGGATCAGGTTGTCATTAATGAGTTGGTCGACCAGACTGCTCATTGGTCATTCCCCTTTTCAAGCTCAGCCATGCGCAGGGCAACGGCCTGTTCGTGGGCATCGAGCCCTTCAGCACTGGCAAGCTTCATAATGGCTGGCCCAAGATTACGCATGCCGTCGGCAGACAGTTCCTGCACGGTGAAACGACGCATAAAATCAAGCAGACCTAAACTAGAATAGTTGCGCGCATAGCCGTAGGTCGGCAGCACGTGGTTAGTGCCCGAGGCGTAATCGCCAGCAGATTCCGGTGACCACTGGCCAACGAAAATGGAACCGGCATATTTGATGTCGGTAAGCAGCTCGCGGGCGTTGTCAGTTTGCACAATTAAGTGCTCCGGCGCGTAGGCGTTACTTACCAGTACGGCCTCGCTAATGTTGCCGGTGAGGATATAGCGGGCATTTTCCATGGCCTGAGAAGCAATACTGTTGCGGGACAGTTTCGCCAATTGCAATTCTACCTGCGCTTTAGTGGCATCAATCAGCGCTTCGCTGTCTGAAACCAGAATGGCCTGCGAATCCGGACCGTGCTCTGCCTGTGACAGTAAGTCAGAGGCCACAAATGCAGCGTTAGCACTGCCATCAGCTAGCACCAGCACCTCTGAAGGACCGGCTGGCATATCAATCGCGGCACCATCAGCACGCTGACTCACCTGCTGTTTGGCTTCGGTCACAAAGCTGTTGCCCGGACCAAAGATCTTGTCCACTTTAGCAATGCTTTCTGTACCGAATGCCATGGCAGCGATGGCCTGCGCTCCGCCACACAGATAAATTTCTTCGATGCCACACAGTGAAGCGGCGAGAGCGATTTCCGGGGCAATTTCACCCGCCTGATTGGGCGGAGTACACAGCACTTTGCGTTCGCAACCGGCAACCAGCGCCGGCACGCCCAGCATCATCACGGTTGACGGTAACGGCGCACTACCGCCAGGAATATAAAGGCCAACTGCGTCCAGCGCGGTGAACCGCTGCTCGCACACCACGCCTGGTGTGGTGGTCAGGGTAATATCCTGAGGCTTCTGTGCTTCGTGAAATTGTTTTACGTTGTTGAACGCAACCAGCAAAGCCTCTTTCACTTCACCGGATACCCGTGCCGCCAGTTCGTCGCGTTTCGCAACAGACAGGGGCAGGCTGTTCAGTGAAGCACAGTCAAATTTGCGGGTGTATTCCAGTACCGCGGCATCGCCTTGCTGGCGTACCGCAGCCAGAATGTCTGCAACGGTCACCCGCAGACTGTCAGAATTTTTCATAACCGGCCGGGCGAGGGCTTCGGTCTGCCCGGCGGGTGAGAGTGAGGACCAGTTGATCATTGCGGATTAACCCATCATTTTTTCAATTGGCATAACCAGAATAGAACGACAACCTAAGGATTTCAGTTTTTCCATGGTTTCCCAGAACAGATCTTCAGGGCTGACCACGTGAACCGCTACCACATCGTCTGTGCCGGCCAGCGGCAGAACAGTGGGGTTCTCTGCACCTGGCAGCAGGCTTTTCACCTGTTCCAGATAGTCTTTTGGTGCGTGCAGCATGATATATTTACTTTCTTTGGCCTGGATTACACCGTCGATACGCGGAACAAGACGGTTAATCAGCGCCTGTTTCTCATCAGAAAGGGCACCGTCAGCACGCTGAATAAGCACGGCTTTAGAGCGGAAAATCACGTCTTCTTCTACCAGACCGTTGGCTTCTAAGGTTGCACCCGTAGACACAAGGTCACAGATAGCATCGGCCACGCCAGCACGTGGGGCGACTTCAACTGAGCCGGTCAGCATAACCGCACGGGCATTTATACCCTGCTCTTTAAAATAACGCTCAAGCAGGTAAGGGTACGTGGTTGCAACTTTTTTACCTTCCAGCGATTTTACACCCTGGTAATCCATTTCCTGTGGCACCGCCAGTGACAGGCGGCAACCCCCGTAGTCCAGACGACGCAGTACTTCAAAGTCGGCTGCTTTATTCGCCGCCTGTCGTTCAAGCATCTTTTCTTCCAGTTCGTTCTCGCCAATGAAGCCAAGATCAACAATACCGTCCATTACCAGGCCCGGAATATCGTCGTCACGCACGCGCAACAGATCGATAGGCTCATTAGTTGAATGGGCAATGAGGAGGCGGTCGCGAATGTAGAGTTTAATACCGATCGCTTTCAGCAGCGCGATGCTGTCATCGCTTAAACGGCCTGATTTTTGAACTGCAATACGCAGACGTTTGCTGTCACCCATGTGAACATTCCTCTTTTGTGAACCTGATTTGAAGCTGCTAAAACGAAAAACCCCCGGAAGTTTCCTTCCGGGGGTCGAGAATTCTTTATCTGCGCCGCTGGAAGGAACAAATAACCTTCCAGCACAAACCTGAAAGGCTATGCTTTATGATGGTGGTGATGGTTCGCAGCGCAATTAAACATGTAACGTAATTCTTTCCAATCTTTAGACGCGGCAAACATTAGCTAATCGGCTGCGCTAAATCAACCCCAAAACGGCTTTTTTAGGGAATTATTAGACCAAATGTTTGGTCATAAGTTATATCCTTCAGTTTAAAGGGGTGAAACTGACGTGTTTGTGAAAGGATTGTCATAAATGGAAGCGAAATTATGGTAAATGATTTGCTGTTTCCCATTCTTCCCCGGGATAGCCGTGCGCGGGTTCAATTTCGAAATCGCGTGCAAAAAATTGGCAAGATTACCCGTATTGAAGCGCTTGGTGAACATGAACGAATGGAGCACGATGAAGAGCGCCGTGTCAGCAGCGAACAGGAGCGGAAGCAATATCAGCAGAACCGCCATGAGCATGATGACTTGTATGGCCGGGATGGGCATATGGCCGAAGAACATGAGGCCAAGGAAAACAATGCACATCTGAAAGAGGAGCAGGAACATCAGGATGCTGAACCAGATGCAGAAAATGGAGATAAAATTAAGCATCTGGATATTTATATTTAGTAACGTTTTTTTCGTCACACCCAGTTCAAATATCCGCTAGTATAAAAATTGGTCACAAAGACGTTGGCCGGGTTGCGGCTTATACATGGTCGCTTCGCTTCAATGCCCCTAAAATAATTACTACGGACAGAACTCATGAAAAAGACGCTTCTGCTGGCCGCTCTCGCGGTTACGCACACCAGCCTATTTGCGCAATCTATCGACGTTAAGAGTCTCGAAATTCCCCACACACGCTATGAACTCGACAATGGATTAACCTTACTGGTTCACGAAGACCATAAGGCGCCGATTGTGGCGGTTTCGGTGTGGTACAACGTGGGCTCAAAAGACGAAAAACCAGGCAAAACCGGTTTTGCCCATTTGTTCGAGCACCTCATGTTTAACGGTTCTGAGAACTATGACGGCGAATACTTTAAGCCGTTCGAACAGGTCGGTGCCACCGACATGAACGGAACCACCTGGTTTGATCGCACGAATTATTTCCAGAACGTGCCGTCTACGGCTGTCGATTTGGCGCTTTGGATGGAATCGGACCGCATGGGGCATTTACTCGGGGCGATTACGCAGGAAAAGTTGGATAACCAACGTGGCGTTGTACAGAACGAGAAACGCCAGGGTGATAACTCACCATATCGTAAAGCTGAATATAGTTTGCTGGAAGGGATTTTTCCGGAAGGCCATCCGTATCGCTGGAGCACCATTGGCTCCATGGAAGATCTCAATGCCGCGAGCCTGGACGACGTGAAAGACTGGTTTAAGCAATATTACGGCGCGGCGAATACCGTTATTGTACTGGCCGGTGATATTACTGCTGAAGCCGCCAAACAAAAGGTCGAACATTACTTCGGCGATATACCGCCAGGGCCGCCAGTCAAACGCCTGAGATCTTATGTGCCGGAAAAAGAAATCAGCAGCTATGAAGAAGTCTTCGATAAGGTCGCTGCCGAGAGAATTTATCGCGTGTGGCCGGTGGCAGGTCGTACTACCGATGATATTGAAGCGCTGAACCTGCTGGCAAAAATTGCCGGTGAAGGTAAAACATCGCGTCTCTATCAGCGTTTAGTTGAAAAAGAAAAACTGGCTACCGGCGTCAATGCCTATGTTGAAGAACACACGCTTGCCAGTATTTTCAATGTAGAAGTGACGCTGGCAGACGGCGCGGATGAAGAAGAGGTTTCCGCTATCATTGATGAAGAAATCACAAAGCTGGTGAAGTCTACGGTAACCAAGTCTGAGCTGGACGGTGCCCGTATGCGCACGCTGTCGCGGACCATTCGTGGTATGGAGAAAATCGGCGGCTTCGGTGGTAAGGCAAATGTACTGGCCGAAGGTGAGCTTTACGCCGATGATTCAAATCACTATATGGAGAGTCTCAAGCGCTATGCCGATGCAACACCAAAAGATCTCAACGAGGTCGCAAAAGCGTGGCTGAGCGGCGGGTTTCATCAGGTGATTGTGCGTCCGTTCCCCAATTATGCTGTGAGCAGTGAAAGCGCAGATCGCTCTACATTGCCTGAAGTCACCGAAATGCCTGAACTTGCGTTCCCGACGCCTGAAGAGTTCAAGCTGGACAATGGCATTTCCGTTTATTTTGTCAAACGGGATGCGGTGCCTGATGTTTCCATGCGCGTGGTGTTTAACAGTGGTTACGCCGCTGATGCCAGTGGTTATCCGCTGGGAACGTCTTCTATGACCATGCGAATGCTGGAAGAGGGCAGTGGTAAAACTGACGGCGAGGCATATAAAACTGAAATGGATAGGCTGGGTGCAGCCAGTTATTTCGGCGCATCGCTAGACAGCTCTTATGCCCATCTACAATCGCTGACGGCGAATCTGAAGCCTGCACTGTCGCTTTTCAGTGAAGTGATTCAAAAACCGGCAATTCGAGATAATGATCTGACCAAGCTGAAGCCAATCTGGCTATCGAACATTGCCCAGGAGAAATCTCAGCCCGTTCAGCTTGCTTTCCGGGAACTGCCGCCGTTGCTGTTTGGTAACGATCATCCTTATGGTATGCCGCTAACCGGTTCCGGTACCAATGAGTCAGTGGGCAACATTAGCACTAAAACGCTGAAAGATTTCCATAGCACCTGGTTACGTCCGGATAATGCGCAAATCATCGTGGTAGGCGATATTGAGAAATCGACGCTGAAAACCATGCTGAACGATAGCTTCGGCGAGTGGAAAGTTTCGGGTAAAACCGGTAAAAAAGAGATTGCTGATGTGCCGCAAGTGAAGGGCCGGACGTTCTATCTGGCTGATCGCCCGGACTCACCGCAGTCGTTGATTCTGGCGGGTAAACTAATTCCCTCCATTACCGATGAAGATGCGCTGGCAATCGACACCGCTAACGCTATCGTTGGCGGCAAATTCACGGCACGTCTGAATATGAATCTGCGTGAGGATAAAGGTTGGGCCTACGGTGCCCGTACCATGTCGCTGACCACGGCGGGTATGCGTCCATGGTTCGCCTATGCGCCGGTTCAGAGCGATAAAACCGTTGACTCTATCAAAGAGATCGACCGTGAAATGAAAGAATATAACGGTAAGAATCCGGCTACAGAAACTGAGCTTTCGGAAACGGTTACTACCGAGGTCCGCAAGCTGCCAGGTTCATTTGAAACCAACAACAGTGTGCTTTCTGAAATTCAGTCCAGTCTGATGCAGGGTAAACCTCTGAATTATCCAATGTTGCTACAGCAGGAATATGACAAGCTCACGCTGGAGGATGTACGTGAACAGTCTGACCTTTTTACCACCGACAATATTGTCTACATGATTGTAGGGGACGCTTCGTTGTACAAAGCAGAACTTGAGAAAATGGGCAAAGTGGTGATGCTCGACATCGAGTAATCTTCTACTTTGAAAAAACAAAGGCAGTATCTGATTGAATCCAGACACTGCCTTTTTTTATTGTGTATTTTGTTTGGTTGCGGCGAATTCAGGCAAACCAATGTCGAGTTCGATTAGCAAACCACACCAGCGACAACATCACCGGCACTTCAACAAGCACACCCACAACGGTCGCCAAGGCTGCGCCGGAGTGCAAGCCAAACAGTGAAATGGCTACGGCCACTGCCAGCTCGAAAAAATTCGAGGTGCCAATCATACAGGCCGGTGCGGCCACCTGATGCGATAGCCCCATTTTTTTCGCCAGCCAATATCCAATAGCGAAAATACCATAAGTCTGGATAAGCAGGGGAATCGCTATTAGAACAATGGCCTGTGGATCGGCGATGATGGTTTCAGACTGAAAACCGAACAACAGCACCACAGTGGCCAGTAAACCAATAATTGACCAGGGTTTCATGGTGGCAAGAAAACGGTTTAACCGCTGGTGGTTGTTGTGGTTATCTAGCGCTTTGCGAGTGAATACGCCGGCCACCAGTGGAATTAATACGTACAGTACAACAGACAACAGCAACGTATCCCAGGGAACCGTGATATCGGTTACGCCAAGCAGAAAAGCTGCCAGAGGCGCAAAGGCAAAAATCATGATGATATCGTTTACTGAGACTTGTACCAGTGTGTAGTTTGCATCGCCTTTCGTTAGCTGGCTCCATACAAATACCATGGCCGTGCAGGGCGCTACACCCAGTAAAATCATACCGGCGATGTATTCGCTGGCGGTTTGTGGGTCGACCCAATCAGCAAACAGGCCTTTAAAGAACAGCCAACCCAAAAACGTCATAGAGAAGGGTTTTACCAGCCAGTTGATCACAAGCGTTAATACCAATCCTTTAGGTTTTTTACCCACATCTTTGATAGAGGAAAAGTCCACCTGTACCATCATCGGATAAATCATCAGCCAGATAAGAACCGCAATTACCAGATTTACATGGGCATATTCCAGCACGGCTACCGCTGCAAATAAATCCGGAAACAAACTGCCTGCCACCAGACCCGAAATAATGGCGAGAGCAACCCAGACCGATAAAAAGCGTTCAAATAATCCCATTATCCTGCCCTTAGATTGATTTTTGGTTTACGCGTTTGCTGAGCTCTTCAGCACTTTCAACCCGTTCAGAATAGCGGTCGACAAAATAATCTTTGTTGCCACGCAGTAATAGAGTGAATTTCATCAACTCTTCCATCACATCCACAACGCGGTTGTAAAAAGGCGACGGCTTCATTCGTCCATCTTCTTCAAATTCGAGGAAAGCTTTGGGCACCGACGACTGATTAGGAATGGTGACCATGCGCATCCAGCGACCTAAAATACGCATCTGATTCACCGTATTAAACGACTGTGAACCACCGCATACCTGCATCAGCGCAAGGGTTTTGCCT